>JAABUS010000980.1_pt1 | contig 67310 bp, 61 predicted proteins | sample 5560161 | NCBI WGS metagenome assembly JAABUS01 (sample SAMN10711885, study PRJNA513376) | rock metagenome | isolation source: Antarctica rocks | place: Antarctica: Victoria Land, Trio Nunatak nord | collected 2016-01-04
CCGGTACGCTGTGTATAGGTCATCGCCCCCTCCTTCGATCCGGTTGGTTCGCACTACCGATCGTGGAGGACGATGGCCACTTTGACGAGCGGCACCGCTATTTACAGAAGGATACGGACACAACCCTTTGGCTCGAACGTCACTATCCTTTTGGAGCAAGCTTCGTATGGACAATATTATATAGAAGTGCGAAATCCTCACCGATACATCTCCGGGTATTCTGCGGTTTCGATGACTCCTGAACATATAGACATCGGCCAGGAAATTTCCAGTGACACATCGGGCATTTTCGCCAACCCCGCGAGTTGGAACAGGAATATCTACATACAAGACTATCAGAATCATTACCAAACCTCCGACGGCTCCGGTATACCAATCGACCCGCCATCGCGCGCATATTGGCAGCCCCCTGCGTCGCAATCATCTACGGGTGGGACGTGGATTGCCTGTACAACTGGCTGTTGAGCGCGTGGGAGAATAGTAATGTGAGAGGAAAAACCCGATGAAGAGGCGTTCGTACATCTTCGCTCTCTGCGGCTTGCTGATCGTGGTTGGGGTGGTGGCAATGCTCGGCGTCAGGATGCAGACCGCTGCCGCTCCCGCCGCAACCCTGCCTCCCCCCACCCCGACTGGTATCGTGACCCCCGTTCGTCCTACCGCGCCGCTGCCCACGGGGTTCCCCGTCGGGCCGCCGCCAACGCCGGGAACCAATGGCACCTCCCTCGGCAACGGCTCCTCCGGGATCACGCCGCACATCGCGACGACCGACCCCTCCACGCCGACCTTCACGCTGGCGGACGCCACCGAGTACGTCACGCGTCATCCCGGCGTCGGGAACTTCGATGGAACGCCGATCACGGTCGGCACGGGGGAGTTCCTCACCGCGCGCCAACTCGCCACGAAATACAACTTCGACGAGACCCTCAACGTCCCGGCGGGTCGCCTCCTCTGCGTCGTGCCGCTGAACGGCAATTTCCCCGCCGGCGGAGCACCCGGCTCACCGGTTGTTATCCTCCATCACGCCTACGAGGTGTTCGACGCCCATACGGGGAACCTTGTCGTCATCGCGACGTTCCGCTAGTACGCCAGGCGCACGGTCTGGCTGGTCCGCGCGCTGTTTCGCCATTGTGTCGCTTACCGCGCGGTCAACCCGCCATCAATGATCAGCGCGGAGCCGGTGACGAAGGCGGCCTCGTCGCTGGCGAGGTAGAGCATCGCGTAGGCGATCTCGTCTGGCTGGCCGAGGCGACCGAGCGGTTGCCGCGCCCGCAGCACGACGCGGGTCGCCTCCTCCTCGCCCGCGTGGTACTTCGCGAGGTAGGCGTCCACGAAGGGCGTCTCGACGGTGCCGGGGCAGACGCAGTTGACGCGGATGCGGTCCTTGACGTGATCGACGGCGAGTTGCTTCGTCATCGCCGTGACCGCGCCCTTCGTCGTGCTGTAGGCGAAGCGGCGGTCCACGCCGACGAGGCCCGCGACGGACGCGGTGTTGACGATCGTACCGCCGCCGTGCCCCCGCATCCAGCGCACCTCCGCCTGCGCGCACAGGAAGACGCCCTTGACGTTCACCGCCATCAGCCGGTCGTAATCCTCCTCGGTCGTCTCGGTCACATCGCCCACGAGGCCGATGCCGGCATTGTTGATGCCGATGTCGAGTCGCCCGTACTGCCCGGTGATCGCGTCGATGGCCGCCCGCACACTCTCCGCGTCCATCACATTGACGCTGTGGAACGACGCCGCGCCGCCCTCGCCGGTGATCGCATCGACCACCCGCTGCCCGCCTGCCGGATTGACATCGGCGACCGCGATCGTTGCCCCCTGGCGCGCGAACAGGAGCGCGGCCTGCTCACCGATGCCGCTCCCCCCACCAGTGATAAAGGCGACCTTGCCATCCAGCCGAAAAATCGCCACGGAGCACTCCTTTCACAGCTGCGGCCAGCGAATCGATGGCGAATAGTTGGTGCGATGCGCCATCGGTCGTGCCCGGAACAGCGCACGATGGCGCGAGAATACCTCACTTCGCGCGCCGCGCGCGAGCAGCACGCCGGGATGTAGGCCCTGCATCCTCCCTATGCCACGATATGCGCTCCGTACATTCTGGAGTATTATGTCACGCATGGGCCGTGCACTAGCATCGGCAAAGGTGAGAGCCGGAGCAAAGCGATGAATGGCGTGCTGATTGCGGATGGACAAACGCTCGTGACCGTGTTCGTGGCGATGGTGGTTCTCTTCTTTCTCTTGTTGGCGTCGATCCCGGTGGTCGCCGTGCTGCTCGGTCGCGCGGCGTACCGGCGCGTGCGGCGCGACCCGCGCTGGAGCCGCACGACGCTCGCGGTGCGCGAGAAGTGCACCGTGCCCGGCCCGCGCCGCGACCTCGTGCAACTCCGGCTGCGCCTCGGTGACGCGGTGATGAGCGCGCGACAGTCGGTCGCGGTGATCGCGGCGCACGGCGGCGTGCAGGGGGAGTTGGCCGCGCTCGTCCGGCGGCTTGACCCGGTTGCCGCGTCGCTCGACACCCAATTGCATCTGATGCAGGGTGAGACGAATGGGCCAATCCTGCGCGAGTTGATCGCGCCCGCGCACGCCCGCGTCGCGGAGATTGAGGGGGTCGCGCGGCATATCCGCACGGCGGCCTATGCCACCGTGGGAGACGACATGGAGTATGCCGTCGCCGCGATCACGGCAGATGTCGAGCGCGAGGTGGTCGCCCTGCAAGCCGGGGTGAGCACGCTGCGCGCGATGGCGATGGATCAGCCCGCGCCCGTGCGGCTGGGGCAGCAGAGGGAGAGCTACCGATGAGTCTGACCGCCCGCGTGAAAGCCGTGCTCAGGAGCAAGGTGAACGACCGTGCCGCCGCGCCGGAACTTCCCCCGCAGCAGGCGCTCGATGCCAGTTACGAGCGGCAGGTCGCGCTCCTTCAGGATGTGCGGCGGGGACTCGCTGAGGTCGCCACCGGGAAGAAGCGGATCGAACTGCAAGCGGCGGAGTTGCGCGTCCGCCACGACCGTCTCGCGGATCAGGCGTACGCCGCAGTCGGGCAGGAGCGCGACGATCTGGCGCGCATCGCCCTCACGCGCCGCTCGTCCGTCGAGGCGCAGATGCAGCTGTTGCAGGAGCAGCACGCCGCGCTCGCCACGCAGGAGGCGCAACTGATCGACAATCAGCAGCGGCTCGCGGAGCGCATCGAAACCTTCCGCATCAAGAAAGAGGCGTTCAAGGCGGTCTACATTGCGTCCGAGGCGCAGGTGCGCGCCAACGAGGCATTCGCGGGCCTGAACGGCGAGATGGCGGACGCGACGCAGACGATCCAGCGCGCCCAGGACCGCATCGAGCGGATGCGCGCCCGCGCGCTCGCGACCGAGGAACTGCTCTCCTCCGGCGCGCTCTCCGATTTCACCGGCTCCGCCGATGCCGACCTCGACCGGCGCATCACCGAAGTCTCCCGCGCGTCCATTGTCGAGACACAACTGGCGGCGATTAAGCGGGAAATACTCGCCGATGGTGGGCATTCCAGGACGCGAGCGCTGCCGGAGTAGGAGAGAGGGAGTGATGCATGTAGCGTAGGCTTTCCAGCCTACGTTACCCGCTTGTGTCAACGTACCATGTGTGACCGATGCGATGACGGCGCAGGAAGTCGCCCGGTAAATGCGCAAGTGTTTCGGATGACACCGCGACGGTATCCGCGTCGGGGCCGTGCACGAAGGATTCGATGAGGGCACGGCCATCGGCGTCCGGGAGCGGCGGGAGGCCGAGGAGCGCGAGGATCGTCGGGGCGATGTCAACGACGCCTGCGGGCAGATCGAGGCTGCTGGGGCGGATGGCCGCACCGCCGAGCGTGAGGAGGGTGCGTTGATCGCGCGGGCCGAGCGTGCCGTGCGTCGAGGTGAGACGGTTCAAGCCGATGATCGGCCCTTGCAATCGCTCGAAATCCGCCAGTTCAGCGACATATCCCGCCAGCGAACTCCCCGCCACGCCATGCACATTCGGCGTTTTGGTCCATGCGTGCGAGTAGCTGAAGGTCGGTGCGCAGGGGAGCGCGGACGGGTCGCGATCATTCCAAAGGGTTGCCGGGGCGAGCGTGCCGTCCGTTGCCACGTTACCCCAGTTGACGAACGCACCGATCCAGGGCTGCTCTCGGAGCCACGCGCCCACATCATCGCGCAGCGCGGGCGCGCCCGGGCCATCCTCGATCAGGATCATGCTATCGGCGGTGCGTATCTGCTCCCGAAAGAGTGCGGCGCCGAAGCCCGCGCCTTGCAGCGCGTCGCTCAGATAGACCATGCCCGTCACGGTGCTATGCCCATGATCCGACGCAACAATGACCGTCGTGGGTACGCCGCCCGCGTCGATTGCCGCGAGGATGCGACCGAGGCGCGCGTCGTTGCCACGGATCGCCGCCGCTGCCTCCGGCGAACCGAGGCCGCACGCATGTTGGCTCGCGTCCGGCTCGCAAAGCCACATCAGGACGACATCCGGCTCGATTTCCGGAAGTACGTAATCCAGGAATATATCGGTCAGCCAGTCGTGCGCCGCCTGCACGGGGATGACCTTCGCGGGTGGCGGGCCGAACCGTTCGTGGAGCGTCGCCATCAGCGCATCGGGCCAGGTGAACTCAGTGTGGATCGTCGTTGCGGTGCGCTCGGGGTCGAGGAGCGTCACTTGTCCGCTCGATCCGCTCCCCATCGCGACGACCCGCTTCCCGGCGGCGACGAGCGCTTCCGCGAGCGTCGGCAGCCGGAGGATGCGTCCGTCGTTGACCGCGCGGAGCCGTTCGAGGTCGGCGCGCTGCCCGGTGTCGATGGGCGCGCGGTCGCCGGGCGGACCGACCAAGAGGTTCGCGATCACGCCATGCCCGGCGGGGTATGCGCCCGTGCTGACACTGGAAGTCGTGGGACGCGTCACAGAGGGGAAGACGCCCACCGCGCGGCGATAGACCGCGCCACGCTCCATGAATGCATGGAGGTGCGGCGTCAGTTCCGCACCAACGAGGTCGGGCCGCATCCCGTCCCAGACAATCAGGATGACCCGTTGAGATACGGGTTGCGGGGTGCGGCCGCCATCCGGGCGATGCGAGGGCTGCGCGGGGCATTCCGCCCTGTCTGGCACGTCGTTCTCGCTTTTCATATACATCTCCTTGCTCCTTCGGGGTAGCGGCCCGTTTCGTTCTTCCTTCTTCGTCCTTCGCCCTGATGGTAGAGCCGATGCAGGATGCGATCAAACGCCTGTGTGGTCGGTGCAATGGATCGGCACGAGAGACGGGAATGGGTTACGATGGTGCGGTGCGGGAATCGTCACGATGACGCTGGAAAGGCGGAGAAGACCGCGCCATGCAGAACCCTTCCGATCTCGGTCGCACCGTCGCCGATTTGCGGCGCGATTATGCCCTCGCCGGTCTGAGCGAATCTGATGTCGCGCCGGACCCGATTATGCAGTTCACGCGCTGGTTCGCGCAGGCGCTCGCCGCCGACATCACGGAGCCGAACGCGATGACCGTGGCGACGGCGACACGCGATGGCGTGCCCTCCGCCCGGATCGTGCTGCTCAAGGGGTTCGACGCGCGCGGCTTCGTCTTCTACACGAACTACGAGAGCCAGAAGGGGCGCGAACTGATGGAGAACCCCGTCGCCGCGCTCGTCTTCCATTGGGTCGAGTTGCAGCGGCAGGTGCGGATTGTCGGCGCGGTCGAGAAAGCCTCCGTGGAGGAATCGGACGCCTACTTCCAATCCCGCCCGCGCGGCAGCCGCCTCGGCGCGTGGGCGTCGCGACAGAGCGCCGTGTTGCGGGGGCGCGAGGAACTGGAGCAGCGGCTCACGGCGCTGACGGGCGAGTATACCGAGAGGGAAATACCCCTGCCTCCGTTCTGGGGCGGGTATCGCGTCAACCCCGTGTTAGTAGAGTTCTGGCAGGGCCGCACGAGCCGGTTGCACGACCGCTTGCGATACACGCGACCGTCGGATGGCGCGTGGCAGATCGCACGACTATCGCCATAATCGGCATTTTCGGTCGTACGTATACCTGAAAATGCGGACATTGTGGAATAGCCCTTACGATTCGGAACTGATCGCCCGCCCGTACGTTTGCATGGGTACGAAGAGAAATCCTCCGCGCAGTATGATTACCGCTTGGACGCGCCGAGCGGATGGGATCGAGTATGGGAACGCATCGTCGTGTGTGGATCGGGGTTTTGCCCACGCTGCTCGGGATCATCGCGCTGCTCGCGTCATGCCCCGTGGGCGTCACCGCGACCGGGCTACCGGACGCGCCCGCCCTCGATCCCGCCTTCCTGCCGCTCGTCACGGCGCTGCTCCACGCGCCCGATCTGCCGAGTCCGGGCGCGCTGCGGAGCGTCGCGATGGACGGACGCACCATATCCCTCCGGTTCGCCGGTCTGGTCGTCGTGCTCCCCGCCGGGCAGGTGGAGGCCGCGACCGTTCCATCGCTCGCACAAACGCTTCTCGAACGGCAATCGCCCGTCACGCTGCTGCCGGGGAGCACAGTCACCTACGGGATGCTCGCCATGGACGCGCCGCGCGTGATCGCTGCGGCGGGTACACCCCCGCTCCTCAACGCGGACGGGTCGCTCTCGTCGCTGCCTGCGGGCGCGGTGCCCGCTGCCCTGATTGCCCCGGAAATGCGCGTTATCGGTGGGTTCCCTGTGCCGCTGCGGTTCGCGGGCATGGTCGCGCCCGATGCGCCGCCCGCGCATCTCTCGTCGCGCACGCGGGAAGCATTCGCAACGTATGCGATGGATTTGCTCCGTGCGGGTATGCCGCTGCGCGAGCCGGTCTGGATACGGACGGCGGCGGGGTACCGCCTGATCCAGCCGTTCACGCGGCGTGTGCTCATCTGGGACCCGGCGACGGACGCGGTGGGCGACACGGACATTGGCGAGGTCGCGCTCGTGTCGCGGCTCATCCCGGACGATGGCGTGGGTGGCGCGGTGCTGGCGGCGATCACCCTGCGCATGACCGATGTGGACGCCGGGATTGGCGTCGTCGTCGCGTACACGACGCCGCGCGGCGACTTCGGCGCGTCGTGGGACGGCGCGACGCTGTACCCGGCGGCGTCCGTGATGAAACTGGCGATCCTGGCGGCGTGCGAGGACGCCATCGCGCGGGGCGATCTGCGCCGGGACGAGGAGATCGACGCGCTTGAGGAGGAGATGATCGTCTACTCCGGTAACGAAGCCGCGAACGACCTGATCGACTTTGTCGGGCGCACGCGGATTAACGATCTGATGCGGCGCATCGGCATGGCGCACTCCTACCTCGGCTCGCACTTCGACACCGCGACGTTCGACGACGATGACGACAATTACCTCGCACCACGGGAATCGGTACTCCTGATGACCGCTCTCGTGCGCGGTGAGGTGGGCGACGCGGGCCGCATCCGCGACCTGCTCGGCCGCTCGCAAGCGCCCGGCAGCACCCGCGCGGCCTTCGCGGACGACAACCCACCCATGACCCTCTACGAGAAGCGCGGCTGGTACGACGGCGTCGAGAACGACGTGGTGCGCATCGAGTTCGGCCACGGCACCGCGCTGACCATCGCCATCTTCCAGCCCGATGTCACCGACATCGACGCCGCGTGGTCGCTCTTCGCAGACCTCACGCGCATCGGAATGGGAGCGGTAGCTGGTAAGCAGTAGTCGGTAGACAGTAGTCAGAGCGGGAATCGATCCCTCTGTTTACTGTCTACCGACTACTGCTTACTGCCCGAAGTGCGTCCTCGATCACCGCCAGCGTGGCATCGACTTCCGCGTCACCGTGCGCGGTGGAGACGTAGAACTTCGCACCGGGGGTATGGAAGAGGCCGCGTTGCAAGAGTCCCAGGCCAAAGCGGAACGCGAGCGGGGCGTCCGCCGCGAGCGTGTCGTGATGGTTGCGGATCGGTTGGTCGGTGAAGAAGACCTGGAAGAACGGCCCCGCGCCGGGCACTTGCAGCGGGATGTTGAGATCGTGCCCCAATGCCTCGATGCCATGGCGCAGGCGGTTGCCGGTCGCGAAGAGCCGCGCGTAGACGTCCGGCTTGCGGAGTTCACCGAGCGTCGCCAGCCCCGCCGCCGCCGCGACCGGGTTGCCGCTCAGCGTGCCGCCGAGGATCGCATAGCGGTCATCCTTCCGTTGCAGGGGGTCGGTGAGCGTGAGGATGTCTCCCCGCCCGCAGACCGCCGCGAGCGGGTAGCCGCCGCCGATCGCCTTCGCGTAGGTTGCGAGGTCCGGCACGACGCCGAAATACTCCTGCGCGCCGCCGTACGCGAGGCGGAACCCGGTCACGACCTCATCGAAGATGAGCAGGACGCCGTGCTCGCGCGTCGCCTCCCGCACCGCCTGGAGGAAGCCGGGTTCGGGCGCGATGGCGCGCTGCATCGGCTCCATCAGCACGGCGGCGAGCGTCTCCGCATGGCGGGCGATGATCTGCCGAACGGCGTCGTTGTCGTTGTACGGCGCGACGAGCACCGTCTCGGCGGCAGCGGCGGGGATGCCCGCCGAGTCAATCACGCGATGCCCCTCGCCGGTCGGGTCCACGCCGAACGCGCTGATGAGCGCGTAGTCGTGGACGCCGTGGTAGCCGCCCTCGAACTTGAGGATGTTCTGCTTGCCGGTGAAGGCACGGGCCAGCCGCAGGGCGTGGAACGTCGCCTCCGTGCCGGTTGACACAAACTTGATCGCCTCGGCGCAGGGGACCGCGTCGATGATCGCCTCGGCGAGCGCGATGATCGGCTCGTTGAGCGCGTAGAAGGTCGAACCCTTCGCCGCCTGCCGCTGTACCGCCGTGACAACGGCGGGGTGCGCGTGGCCCAGGAGCATCGGCCCGGAGCCGAGCACGTAGTCGATGTACTCGTTGCCGTCCACGTCCCAGAGGCGCGGGCCGCGCCCCTCCGCGACGACCACCGTCCGCTCCGGGGACAACTGGAACCCGCCGAGGGTCGCACCCGGCAACACCCGCGCCGCGCGGCTGACGAGTTCGGTCGTTCGCTCTCTCGTTTGCAATGCGCTCATGCCAGTTACTCCTTTCAGGGAAGGGATTGAAACATTAACCACAGAGCGCGCAGAGTTCACAGAGAACATAGAGCAATCTTCTTTTTTCTCTTCTCTGTGCCCTCTGTGTGCTCCGTGTCCTCTGTGTTCAATCCCTCTCTGCGCTCTTTGCGTTTCAATCTTTTAGCCCTCCCGGTGCCCTACGTCCCGGCGCGTTCAAAGCGCGGGAGGATGTCGGAGAGGAAGAGTTCGAGGCCGTCAGTGCGCGGGTAGTCGAGGAAGTTCAGTTGCATGTGTCGCACGCCGATGGCGATGTACGCCTCGATCTGCGCCGTCACTTCGTCCGGTGTGCCGCTCATGACGCACATATCCGGGCGGGCCATCACGGGCGGGCGGCGGATCAATCGTGCTGGGTCATGGGAGACACTGATGCCCATGTAGCACGTCGGCACGATCGCCGCCGGGTCGCGACCGATGGTGCGGCAGTGGTCGTGGAGCACGCCGAGCTTGCGCGCGTAATCCTCCGGGGTGTAGTAGTCGGCGTTCCACCAGTCGGCGCGCTCCGCGACGACACGGAGTGTCCGCCGCTCGCCGCCCCCGCCGATCATCACGAGGGGTGGCGGCTCCGGAGCGGGGATGCACCAGGCATTGTCGATCCGGTAGTGCGCGCCGGTGAACGTCGCGGGGCCGCCCTGCCACATCAGGCGCAGAATCTGCACCGCCTCGTCGAGTTGGGCGATGCGCTCGCGCGCCGGGGGAAAGGGGTAGCCGTAGGAGCGGTATTCGTCCTCCTTCCAGCCCGCGCCGATGCCGAGGATGTAGCGGCCCCCGGTGAGGAACTGGAGCGAGGCGGCGATCTTCGCGGTCAGCGCGGGGTTGCGGTACCCCTGCCCGAGCACGATATTCCCCCAGCGCAGGCCCGGCGCTTTGCCCGCGTGATACGCGATCCAGGTGAAACACTCGAAGATCGGCTGCTGATCCATCTGGAAGTGGTCGATCACCCAGCACGAGAGGTCGTGCGCGGTCGCGGCGGCGAGCAATCGCTCATTCATCCGCATCATCTCCGGCACCGTGCCGCCGCGCGGCGTGGGGTGCACGCCGACCCCGAAATCGATCCGCGCCATCCGCTGCATCCTTCCATTCTTTCGAGACTCCGCCACCGGGCGATTATACACGGGCGGGATCGTATACTGATGGCGCGGACCGCCCACTGCCGGTACGATTGGCAACGACGGGCCGCCGTTCGTGAGGGAGATGACCGGTATGGAACCTTTACCGCCGCCGGGGCCGGGGCGGTACATCCCATTGAGTGATTTGCAGGCTATCCGGCACTCGCCGCTCTTCGCGCTCGCCCGCATCTCCCAGCGGTACGGCGACGTCTTCCAGTACCCTGTCGGCTTCTGGACGATCTACGTCGTCGTGAGTCCGGCGGGCGTGCAGCAGGTGTTGCGGGAGAACAACCGCAACTACAGCAAGGCGACATTCCAGTACAACCTGCTCGGCCTGGTCGCGGGGCAGGGCTTGCTTTCGAGCGAGGGCGCGTTCTGGCTGCGGCAACGCCGCCTCGCGCAGCCCGCCTTCCACCGGGAGCGACTCGCCACCCTCGGCGCGCTGACGACCGACGCGACGGAGGCGATGCTCCGCCGCTGGGAGGGCATCGCGGCGTGCGGCGCACCGCTCGACATCGACGGCGAGATGATGCGCCTAACGCTGGAGATCGTCGGCAAGGCGCTCTTCAGCATCGACCTGAGCGACACCGCCGGGGCGCTCAGCCACGCCGCCCACGCGACCCTTGATCACATCGCCCGCCGTGCCCGTTACCCGCTCGCGCCGCCGCCGCGCGTCCCGACACCGGGGAACCGCCGCTTTCTCGCGGCGATCCGCACGCTCGACGACGCCATCGACACCCTGCTCACCCGTCGCCACGCCGCGCCGGGGGAAGCAGACGATCTGCTCGCGATGCTGATGGACGCGCGCGACGCCGAGACGGGCGAGGGGATGAGCGATCGGCAACTGCGCGACGAGATCGTTACCTTCCTGATCGCAGGGCACGAGACCGTCGCCAGCGCGCTCGTCTGGGCGTGGTATCTGCTGTCGATGCACCCCGCCGTGGAGCGGACGCTGCATGCGGAACTATCGGACGCGCTCGCCGATGCGCCGCCGACGATGGACGACCTCCCGCGCCTCCCATACACGCGCATGGTGATCGACGAGACGCTCCGGCTCTACCCCCCGAGTTGGATCAGCACGCGGCGGACGATTGCGGCGGACGAGATCGGTGGCCACCGCATCCCGGCAAACGCGCTTGTCGTGATGAGTCCGTACATCACGCAGCGGCACGTGGGCCATTGGCCGAACCCGGAGGGATTCGACCCGGAACGGTTCACGCCGGAGGCGAGCGCGGCGCGGCACCGCTTCGCCTATTTCCCCTTCGGCGGCGGCCCGCATCTCTGCATCGGCAACGCCTTCGCCCTCACGGAGGCGCAGTTGATCGTCGCGACCGTCGCCCAGCGCTACCGCCTCGCGCTCGTGCCAGGGCAGCGGATTGAAGTTGCCCCGCTCGTCACGCTCCGCCCGAAGCATGGCATGATGATGACGCTGAGCAGACAGTGAGAAGTCGTGGTCATTTGTCGGTAGAACCTCGGAGTGCATGCTGACAGGTCATGTCTTGAAGGTTTCGTGCACATATGGGCGCACGACGGACTACTGGTACAACGACTACCACGTCACTGCGACGAAGAACGGCGACGGCGACGAGACGCGCGATGACTACAACGCGGGCGACTCGGAAGCGACGTGCGCCGGACGACGGGCTACCCCGGCGGCGTGACGCTGCACCGTGACCACGACGCCTCCGAGCGGCTGATGGCGATCACCGGGGCGCGGCAGCCATCGGGCAACTGGCCGACGCGCCCCGCCTACTCCTTCGCTGGTCCCACCGGCAATATCTTCGTATCTCCATCACGGTATTACCACCCCTGATACCGCTGGTAGACTCCGCTCCACCGCGAAAGGACGATCTTCTGGCGCGTGTAGAACATGACGCCCTCCGTCCCCTGGACGTGCAGGTCGCCGAAGAACGATCCGTTCCAACCGGAGAAGGGGAACAACGCCATCGGCGCGGGCACGCCAACATTGACGCCGATCATGCCGCACTGCATCTCACGGGCAAACTGCCGCGCCGCGCCGCCATCGGCGGTGAAGATCGTCGCGCCGTTGCCGTACGGGAGTTGATTCATCCACGCAATCGCCTCGTCGAGCGTCCCGGGCCGGAGCATCGCCAGCACCGGGCCGAAGACCTCCTGCCCGAAGACCGTCATCCCCGGCGTGACGCGATCCAGCAGCGTCGGCCCGACGAAGAACCCGCGTTCGGGCACATCCGCGCGCCCGTCGCGCACGACCTGCCCGCCTTCCTCGGCGGTCTGCCCGATGGCGCGGACGACGCGCGTCCGCGCGGCATCGTCGATCACTGGCCCCATGCCCGCCGCCGGGTCCGCGCTCGTGTCGGCGACGCGGACCTGGTCAATTGCCGTCGCGACCCGCTCCTGTAACGCATCGCCCACCGACCCGACGCCCATCAGGAGTGATCCGGCCATGCACCGCTGGCCCGCGCAGCCGTACGCCGATCCCATGATCGCCGTCAGCGCCAAATCCGGGTCGGCATCGGGCATCACCAGCAGCAGGTTCTTCGCGCCGCCCGCCGCCTGCACGCGCTTGCCGTGCTGGCAACCGAGCGCGTAGACGTGCTTGGCGACGCCTGACGACCCGACGAAACTGATGCTCGTGACGCCGGGGTGCGCGCAGAGCGCGTCCACCACCTCCCGGCCACCGTGCACAAGGTTGAACACCCCATCCGGCAGCCCCGCCTCCATGAACAACTCCGCGAGACGCACGGCGGTCAGCGGCACCTTCTCGCTCGGCTTCAGAACGAAGGTGTTGCCGCAGGCGATGGCGAGCGGAAACATCCACATCGGCACCATCGCGGGGAAGTTGAACGGCGTGATGCCGACGCAGACGCCAATCGGCTCGCGCATCGTCTGCCCATCGATGTCGGTCGCGACCTGCGGCAGATTCTCGCCCTTGAGGAGATGGGCGATACCGCAGGCGAAATCGACGACCTCGATGCCCCGGCGCACATCGCCGCGCGCCTCCTCCATCGTCTTGCCGTTCTCGCGAGTGACGAGCGCCGCCAGTTCGTCGAACTGCCGCTCCAGCAGCGCCTTGTAACGAAACATCACCTCGGCCCGTCGGGGCGCGGGCGTGCGCGACCACGCCGGGAAGGCGCGCGCCGCCGCCTCCACCGCCGCGTCCACGTGCGCGCCGCCGCACATCGGCGTGCGCGCGATTGGCGCACCGGTCGATGGGTTAGAGACCGTGTGATAGGCGTCCACCGTCGGCGCGGCCCAGACGCCCCCCGTGAGCGCCGGTACGATTGTTGTCTCCATTGTCATCGCGGCATTCATTGACAGCCTCGCCTTCCAAAAGTACGTAATCCGCACGCAGTTCGTGACAAAAATATGACAAAGGGAGGGCCACGTCCAGTTGCGGGGAATAACCGCTCCTGTCCGAACGGTCAGGCAGGGAACTGTCCCAAAGGCGTCGCGCTTCCTGTACCGAGAGCGGGGGCGCCGCACCGCTCGCATGGCCGATACTCGTGGCAGACACACAGGCAGAAATGATTCACGGAGGGGCGGGGGCATGGATACCGTAGTCGCACCAACACAGGAGATGGTCTGGGTTCAGCGCGCGCGCGGCGGTGATACGCGGGCGTTCGAGGCACTGCTCCGCCGCTACGAGCGGCAGATTTACGGGTTCACCTACCGCATGATGGGCAACACCGCCGATGCGGACGACCTCACGCAGGAGACATTTATTAAGGCGTACCGGGCGCTCCCGCGCACGGCGGATATTCTCTACGTCTCCGCATGGCTGCACCGGATCGCGGCGAACTGCTGCCGGGACGAGTTGCGCCGCAGGCGGCGGAACCACTGCGACTCGTGGGACGCGACCGTGCACGAGACCGCGATGCTCAACAGCCCGGAAGACAGCCCGGAGTCGCTTATGCTCCAGAAGGAGGCGAGCGAGCGGGTGCAGAGCGTTCTCAACCAGATGAAGCCGCGCAACAAGCAGGCGCTCGTGCTGCGGGAGTACGGCGGGCTGTCGTGCCAGGACATTGGCGCGATCATGGGCGTCTCGCACAAGGCGGTGAAATCCACGCTCTTCCGGGCGCGCGAGGAGTTCCGCCGCTATTCCGCGACGATGACATAACGAAGGCGGCGACCACCGCCACGCTCGCTCGATCTCTCGGTTCACAACACACCCGTGTCGCCTGTGCGATCGCTGCATGCCCTAATCGAGAAGTATCCCGCGACGGACGGAACGTATCTTGCGGGGGACGGCGACAAGAGAGCGGCCGTGGTCAGACACGGATGGGGAACCGAACGCTGCGAGATTACTGTGATGATGACCGACGATGCACCACACCGTGAACGCATGGCCGAGCGCGCCATCCTGGAACGCATCTCCGACGCCTACGTGGAACTCGACCCCACATGGCGATTTGTGTACGTCAATCGCCGCGCCGAACCGCTCCTGCGACGGACGCGCGACGAACTGATCGGACGGGATGCGCGAGAGATTTTCCCGGAGGTCATCAAGGCCCCCTTTTGGGACGCTTCCCTGCGCGCCGTCGCGGAGGACGCGCCAGTCGAGTTGGAGGCGTTCTACCCGCCCTATGACGCCTGGTATGAGGTGCGCGCCTATCCAACGCCGGAAGGGTGGTCGGTCTTCTTTCACGATGTGACGGCGCGCAAGCGGGCGGAGGCCGAACGCGAGGAATTGCGTGCACGCGCGCAGGGTGCCGAGGTGCGCTATCGTAGTCTGTTCGACGGGATACGCGACGCGATTCTCGTCACCGACGCCGAGGCGCGGTACATCGACGTGAATCCCGCCGCCACCGAACTGCTCGGATACTCGCGGCAGGAACTCCTGACGATGCGCGTGCCGGAGATTGTCGCGCGCGACCCACGCGCGACCACGCAGGCGTTCGAGCAATTCAAGGCGAGCGGCGTCTGGCGGGGGGAACTCAACCTGCGTCGCCGCGACGGGTCGGTGGTGCCGACGGAAGGCGTCGCCATGCCCGTGCTGCTGCCCACCGGCACGATCTTCGCCTCTGTCACGCGCGACATCAGCGAGCGGCGCGCCCACGAGCGGATGCGGCAGGAATTCCTCGCCGAGGTCGGCCACGAGTTGCGGACACCGCTCACCACCCTGCTGGCCTACGCGCAACTCCTCCAGCGGCGCGCCGCATACAATCCCAGAGCCGTCGCCACAATCGTCACGAAGGCGCAGCATCTCGCCCGCCTCGTCGCGGACATTCTGGAACTCTCGCGCATCGATGCCGGGAAACTCCGGTTGCGCCCGACATCGCTCGACCTCGTGGCGCTGGCGCAGTCCGTGGCGGAGGAGATGCAGGGGCTGACCACGCATCATCACATCCGCGTCGAGACGGAACGGCCGGACATCCGTGGGCGGTGGGACGAGGACCGGTTGCGGCAGGTGCTCCAGAACCTCGTCGGCAACGCCGTCCGGTACGCGCCAGACGGTGAGATTGTTGTCCGGGTGGAGACGGACGAACCCGGCATGCGCGTCTCCGTCCGGGACGAGGGGCCGGGTATCGCCACAGAGGCCATGCCCCACCTCTTCGACCGCTTCTATCGGGGGACGGGCGCGACGGTCAGCAGCACCCGCGGGTTCGGCCTGGGGCTGTTCGTCGCCAGGGAACTGATCGAGGCGCACGGTGGGCGGGTGTGGGCTGAACCGACAAATGGAGCCGGGAGCACCTTCGTCTTCACCCTGCCCGATAGCCCGCCAACGCCGTAATCTATTGGTCAAGGTGATGACGCAGGCTTCAATTGGAGAGTCACAGGGGAACCGCTCAGTTCTGTACCGGGCGGTCGAGTGATCGTTTTCGGATGGCCCTGTGTCAGTCGTTCAGCGCCTTCAGCGCCTGGAACGCGGGGCGGGGCGACCAGTCGCGGCGCAGCACGCCGTACCCCCACTTCTCGTCGTTCGTGTCGCTGACCGTCACCTGGAAGTTCAGGTTCCAGACGAACATCACGCCCGTCCAGTCGTAGGAGCGGCCGATCTCGAAGGCCATCAAAACCGAACTCCACCGTCTGTACCGCCGCGTCTTTATTTCCATTACTCGTTCTCCCGTGCGCCTTCTCAAAGTAAAAGTGAATGTGGTCGAGAAGTATCGAGGCAACCCCCGGTACGCCAAAAGTATAGAAAGAGGCTTCACCGCAAAGATGTTTGTGCGCACGTTGACAGATGACAACGCGGTCAGGTTCCCGCCGTCCGCCGACATCGCGGGCCGTGTTTCACCCGCGGGGAGCAAGAAAGCCGTTCGGCAGCGAAGATGAACAACCCGTCAGATTCGCCGACATACAGAAGCAGTGGTGGGGGGGGGGGGGGGGGGGGGGGGGGGGGGGCCCCCCGGGCGCCCCCCCCCCCCCACCACGATCGATCGCGGCCCAATCATCGTCACCGAGGAAGTCTGGGCTGATCCTGAATGGGGAGGAGTCGCGCACCCTCATGTGATGGCGACCCCGCTCAATTACTCCCCGCCGTCGCTGCTCTGTTCGAGGTAGCGAAGGGTCGTGCACACCATCATCTCGACGCCGATCGCGAGGCAGCGCTCGTCAATGTCGAAGCGCGGGTGATGGTGTCCCCAGACCTTGCCGCTTGCCTCATCGCGCGAGCCAATCCAGAAGAAGCAGGAGGGCACATGGTGCGTGAACTCGGAGAAGTCCTCGCCGCCCATCGTGCGCGGGCCGCTGAGCACCTTGTCCGCGCCGACGACTTCCGTCGCCACGTCACGTACCAACTCCGCCATCTGCGGCTCGTTCGCCGTCGGCGGGACGATGCGCGTCATCGTCACCTCCGCCGTCGCGCGCATCGACTCCGCGATGCCCTGCACGAGCGCGGGTAGCCGCTCGGCGAGGTACTCGCCGGTTGCGAGGTCGAACCAGCGCGTCGTGCCGCTGAATGTCGCCGTGTCCGCGATGATGTTCGACGCTGTGCCGCCCGCGTGGAGCGTCGCCGTCGTCACGACGGCGGGCGAGACCGGCTCAACCTCGCGGCTGACGAGCGTCTGGAGCGCGCCGACAATCTCCACGGCGACCATCAGCGCGTCCACCGTCGTGTGCGGCATTGCGGCGTGCCCGCCCTTGCCTTGGATTGTGACGGAGAAGACGTCCCCGCCCGCCATCATCGGGCCAGGCATGACGTTGACCGTGCCCAGCGGCATCTCCTGAATGACATGGAGGCCGATGGCGGCGTCCACCTGCGGGTCCTCCATCACGCCCTCGGCGATCATCTTCCGCGCGCCGCCGCGCCCTTCCTCGGCGGGCTGGAAGCAGAAGACGATGGCGCCCGGAATCTCGTCCCGGTGCCGTATCAGGATGCGCGCGGCGGAGAGCAGGATCGCCGTGTGCGCGTCATGCCCGCAGGCGTGCATCGTCCCCGCTGTCCGGGAGCGATACTCGACGGCGTTCTCCTCCTCGATCGGGAGCGCGTCCATGTCCGCGCGCAGCATGATCGTCCTGCCCGGCTTGCCGCCATGGAGCACCGCCTTGACGCCCGTCACGGCGATGCCGGTGCGCACATCGTCGAAGCCGAGCGCGCGCAGCCGCTCCGCCACGATACCGCTCGTGCGCACCTCCTCCAGCCCTAACTCCGGGTGCATGTGGAAATCGCGCCGGGTGGCGATCAGTTCCGGTTCCCATTCCGCGATCTCGTCCTGCAAGGTGGGCATCAGCGCCATCGGTTGGTACGCTCCTATCGATTGTTGCCATTGACCCCGTACGTTTGACGGCGCGATTGTACCATCGTCCCCGCCAATCATGCCGTTGCGTGCGTGCGTCCCCCGTAGGAAGATGCGCGGGCGACGAGCGGACGCACACGAAAACAAATGGAGGCGGTCATGAGCCACGACGCACCGGGGCGGCGGATGAAACTGGGTACCATGCCCTCCTTGAAGGACGATTCCCTCGGCGGCGGGACACCGCGCTACCGCGACATCCAGGCGATGGCGCAAACGGCGGAGGCAATCGGGCTTGACTCGTTCTGGCTCGCCGACCATGTGCTGTTCCGCGCGCCGACGGGCGAGAACATCGGGACGTGGGAGGGGTTCACCTTCCTGAGCGCGCTCGCGGCGGCCACGACGCGCATCGCGCTCGGCCCGCTCGTCGCGTGCACCTCGTTCCGCAACCCCGCGCTCCTCGCGAAGATGGCGGACAGCCTCGACGAGATCAGCGACGGGCGGTTCATCCTCGGCGTCGGTAGCGGCTGGAACGAGCCGGAGTACACGATGTTCGGCTGGCCGTTCGACCACCGCGTCAGCCGGTTCGAGGAGGCGATGCAGATTATCGCGCCGCTCCTGCGCGAGGGGCATGTGGACTTTCACGGCGAATACTACGACGCCACGGACGCCGTGCTCCAGCCGCGCGGCCCGTCGCCGTCCGGCCCGCCGATCTGGATTGGCGGCACGCGCCCGCGCATGTTGCGCCTCACCGCGCGGTTCGCGGACGCCTACAACACCGACACGATCCTCACGGCGGAGCGCGCCACCGAACTCTGGGCGAACATGCGGGCCGCGTGCGCCGAGGTCGGGCGTGACCCCGCGACGCTCGCCCTAACCGCGTTCACCGCCGTGCGCGTGCTGCGAGCGGGCGAATCGGCGCAGCCGGACGAGCAGGCAATTGCTGGCACGGCGGAGCAGGTCGCGGACGCACTCCGCGCCTTCGCGGACGCGGGCGTGACGCATCTTGTCGTCCGCTTCGAGCAGTTGGGTGTCGCGGGCATCGAGCGGTTCGCGCCCGTCATGGAACTACTGGATCAGACGATGTAGCGTGTGTGCCGGTTCCATCTCAAGAGTTCAGTGCTGCGGCGGTTCCGGCGGCACGCCAACGCGCTTGATCTCCGGGTCCCACGTCTCCGGGAGGCCGTCGTCGCTGCCACGCTCCTGCGAGCGGCGGTACGCCTCGACCATCACGTGCACGGCATGATCGGGGTCGTCGGTGACGGTCAGCAGGTCGAGGTCCGTCGCGTTGATCTTGCCTTCAATGAGCACGGTTGCCTTGATCCAGTCGATTAATCCCTGCCAATACGCGCCGCCGAAGAGCACGACGGGGAACATGCCGAGTTTGCCCGTCTGAATCAGGGTCAGCGACTCGAACAACTCGTCGAGCGTGCCGAAGCCGCCGGGGAAGCAGATGAACCCCTCCGCGTACTTGGCGAACATCGTCTTGCGGACGAAGAAGTAGCGGAAGTTCAGCGCGAGGTTGACGTACCGGTTCATCCCCTGCTCGAATGGCAGTTCGATGTTCGCACCGACGGAGACGCCGCCTGCGCCCGCCGCGCCCTGATTCGCCGCCTCCATGATGCCGGGGCCGCCGCCGGTGATCGTCGCAAATCCCGCCCGCGCAAGCGCCGCGCCGACATCGCGCGCCGCCGCAAACATCGGGTCGGCTCCCCGCGTGCGCGCGGAGCCGAAGACCGTGACCGCCGGGCCAATCCCTGCGAGCGCGTCGAAGCCGGAGACGAACTCGCCGGTGATCCGCATCACGCGCCACGGGTCGCTGTGGGTGAACGCCGCCTGCGCGCGGTCGCGATCCGTCCACGACAGCAGTTTCCGGTCCTCCGTCGGCTCGCCCCGCCGCGAGGCGCGGTTGAGCGTGAAGTTCGGCAGCAGGTCATCTGGCGTTGCGGGCCGGTTATCCTTCGGTGCGTCAGGCATGTTCAATCCTCGTTTCGTTCGCATCCGCTCGTACTGCGCGTCAAAGCGGTTGGTTGCCGGGGGCGTATTTCGTCATCAGGTGGTCGATGAACGCGCTGTACCGGTCGGCGAGCGCGGCGCTCTCCAGGATCAGCAGGTTCTCCGCGTTGAACTCCGCGCTGCGGGAGAAGTTGTACGAACCGGTGATCACCGTGTCATCGACGACGAGCGCCTTGATGTGCATGAAGTCGTGGATCGTCGTCGGGCTGTACGGCGTCGAGTTCTTGCCGATTAATCCCGCCTGCGCGACGATCTGCCGGATCGCGCCGATCTTCCAGACGTTGTGCGGCACGTCCTGCCATTGGAGCAGCACGCCCGCCATCTGCGTCCGGTCGTAGACGCCGCTGACGGGGATGCGCCCCTCCCGCAGCAGGTCGTTGAGCGCGCCGATCAGCGTGCCGGAGTTCAGCAACATGCTCGCGATCCGCACCCGTCGTTGCGCACCCGCGACTCGTTGCGCCACGACACCGTCAATTTGCTCGCCGCGCCCCGGTGAGAAGTGAACCTGCGCTATCAGCGGCGTGCCGTCGTACGTCAGGGCAACCGGTGCGGCGTCGAATGCCCCGCTGTTGCCGATGGTGCCCGTCTCCCAGAGTTGCGTGAAATCCCGCGCGTACCACCGCGCCATTGCGGGCGAGGCAATTTGGAGGATGTTATTCTCCTCGACGTTCCACGAGTCATCCGTCATGTTGGTCGATCCAGTCCAGACGCCCGTCGATCCGTCGCCCGTCGCGCCGTCCGGCGTTGGGCCGTCGCGGATGATGTACTTGTGGTGCATCAACTTCGGGCCACCGATCCGTTGCGTCGGGTACCCGAGCGAATGCACGAACGCGCCGGTGCCGGGCGGCGCAGGGTCCATCCCCTGCGCGGTGAGCGGCGGCTCCGGCTTGTCAGCGTCGTACGCAATGCGGATCGTCACACCCGCGTCCGCGCGCTCGCGCAGCGCCCCCGCGACAATGGCTTTCAGCGGCGGGCTGAGGCGGAAGTCGTAGAGCGCCATGTCGAGGCTGCGCTGTGCCCCCCGGATGAACGTTGCAAGCCGGTTCGCGACGGCGGCGCTTGTCTGCTCGCCCTGCGTAATGAAGTAGACATCGAGATCGCCGGTGTCGCCCTGAGTTTGCCGCCAACTATCCAATCGGTGCTCCTGCCCTGGGTACGTCGGTACGGCGCGACTCCGATTGAGCGCCCGACGACGTGCAAAGGGTGTGTATGCAGAGTTGATGCCAGACGGTAGAAGTGCGGGAGAACCATCACATGGCATGCTCACACGCTGGTACGTATATTGCCTTACCGTGGCCGATTAGGAAGCATCGTCGCAGTTTCAACAGGCGGTAGGAGAGGAATGAACGTGCTCGCAAGTGAAAGCGTCAGGTCTGTGCAACGAAGGGATGTCGCCAGGACAACGGAGCGCACATCCCGAAGCGGTCGCATCACTCCGCCGGCCGCCGTTGGTATCACAGCACTGCTTGGCATTTACGGTGTTACGTTCTACGCGAGTATCGACCTCTTTCAGAAGCCATCTGACGACCCATATCACATGGGGTATATGCTCCTCGGCATTCTCAATGTCATCGTGCTCCCTGCATTGGTGCTGGCAGCGATTGCGCGCGTGGGGCGGGCATGGTTGATCGGTATGCCGCAACCGGACGTCTCCTTGTCACAGAAAATTCCATTGTGGATTGCCTTTCTCCTGTCGTTGCTCTCCGTACCCGTCTGGATCGGCATGGCGAATGTCAAGCAGCAGGGTCTGGCGGATGACATCACAGCCGCGTCCGATTTCTCACGGACAATCTGGCTCGCTCCGTCGGGTTTTCTGATCGCCTATGGCCTCTCGCTCTTCGTCATCGTCGCGTTCGCCACCGCCGCGTGGTCCAACGGCGCGGAACAGAACGCGCGGCTCATGACGGCGGAGACCGCATAGCAGTTTCCTGTACGCAATCGATACGCACAACAGACTGCAACATATCCCTGACGACGCCGCGCCAATTGTCGTGATCCGCGCATCGGTGCGATGATACGCGGCAACGACGGTTCATCACGCCCGGATGGGCAGGCGCGACGAAGGAGATGGGGATGGCGGAAGGTGATGTCGCGACAGCGATGCCGGTGGGCACGGACTCCGGTGATGCGGAAATCATCTGGCGTCCGAGCGCGGCAGACCTCGAGCGGAGCCGCCTGCGCCGGTTCCTGGAGCGTGAGCGGATCGCCTCGTTCGATGATCTGCTCGTCCGGGCGGTGGACGATCCGGCGTGGTTCTGGGATGCCACCGTCAAGGACCTCGATCTACAGTTCTACCGCCCGTACGAGCGGGTAGTAGACCTCTCGCATGGCGCGATGTGGCCGACGTGGTTTGTCGGCGGGCAGTACAATTACGTCCATAACGCCCTCGACAAGCATGCCGCCGGCCCGCACGCGGGGAAGACCGCGATCATCTGGGAGGGAGACGACGGCGCGTCCCGCCAGTTGACGTACCGCGAACTCTGGGAAGGGACGAATCAACTTGCCGGCGCGCTCGCGGAACTCGGCGTCGGCAAGGGCGACCGCGTCGGCATCTTCATGCCGATGCTGCCGGAGACGGCGATGGCGACCTTCGCGGTCTCCAAACTCGGCGCGATCTACATCCCGATCTTCTCCGGCTACGGCGCGGAATCGGTCGCGACGCGGCTGCGCGACGCGGGCGCGAAGGCGCTCATCACGGCGGACGGCTTCTACCGGCGCGGCAAGGTCGTCCCGCTCAAGGAGACGGCGGACGCCGCGATTGCCGACGTGGAGACGGTGCACTCCGTGATCGTCTTCCAACGCACGGGCGCGGTGGCGCCATTCCGTGCAGGGCGCGATCACCGGTGGCACGAGATCGTGCCGCGTCAGCCTACCGAGCGGGAGACAGAGCGCACCGAAGCGGAAGACCCGTACATGATTATCTACACCTCCGGCACGACGGGCCGCCCGAAGGGAGCGCTGCACACGCACGACGGCTTCCCGATCAAGGCGACGCAGGACCTCGCGCACTGCTTCGATGTGCAGGAGGACGACACGCTCCTCTGGTTCACGGACCTCGGCTGGATGATGGGGCCGTGGGCGATCACCGGCACGCTGACGCTCGGCGCGACGCTCGTGCTGTTCGAGGGCACGCCGGACTGGCCGGAGCCGGATCGCCTCTGGTCGCTCGTCGAGCGGTACGGGGTGACGGTGCTCGGCGTCGCGCCGACGGTCGTGCGCGCGCTGATGGCGCAGGGCGATCACTGGCCGCAGGGCCGGAACCTCTCCTCGTTGCGCGCGCTCGGCTCCAGCGGCGAGGCGTGGAACCCGGACCCGTGGCGCTGGTTCTTCGAGCAGGTCGGCGGCGGGCGCTGCCCGATCATCAACTACTCCGGCGGCACGGAGATTTCCGGCGGCATCGTCAGCAGTTTCACCATCCTGCCGCTGAAGCCAACGTGCTTCTCCGCGCCGGTGCCGGGGATGGCGGTGGACGTGGTGGACGAGATGGGCAACCCCGTGCGCGATGCCGTGGGCGAGCTGGTGATCCGCAACGCCTGGCCGGGCATGACGCGCGGCTTCTGGAACGACCGCGCGCGGTACGAGGAGACGTACTGGGCGCGCATCCCCGGCCTCTGGGTGCACGGCGACTTCGCGCGGATCGACGCGGACGGCTTCTGGTACATCCTCGGCCGCTCCGACGACACGATCAAGGTCGCGGGCAAGCGCGTTGGCCCGGCGGAGGTCGAGTCGGCGGCGGTCGGGCACCCCGCCGTACAGGAGGCGGCGGCGATCGGCGTGCCGCACGACGTGAAGGGCGAGGCGATCATCGCCTTCATCGTGCTTCGTCCGGGTCACGCGCCGAGCGAGGCGTTGCGCGGCGAGATCGAAGCGCGGATCACGGGCGCACTCGGCAAGTCGCTCAAACCGGAGTCCGTCAAGTTCGTGCGCGACCTGCCGAAGACGCGCAACGCGAAGGTGATGCGGCGCGTCATCAAGGCACGATACCTCGATCTCCCGCTCGGTGACATCACCGCCCTGGAGAACCCCGCCGCCATCGCTGGCATCGCACAGGCGGAATAACGCACGTCGTCACATGCGGACGAATGCCGCTATACTTGATGAGAAGCGCCGCATGTCGGCGTGCGAAACGGCAACGAAACGGTAATGGAGAGGCACCCCAACCGATGAAGCAATTTCTCATCCTGCTCTGGATACTCTGGGTTCAGATGGCGTTCATCTTCAGCATCACGTCGATTTACTTCATCCGCCTGGGCAACTGGCGCGGCTTTGTCACCGTGCCGTTGGTCCTCTTCACAGCATATTGCGGCTGGCGGCTGTACGTGAAATCGCGGCGCGAGTGGCGGCAAACCGCGTAATTATTCCCGTCGCTGGCGGAAGACTTCGTACAGGAGCACCCCGGCGGAAACAGCGAGATTAAGCGAACGCGCGCTCCCCTCCATCGGGATGCGCACGGCGATCGCGCCCCGTTGCATCACGTCCGCCGGAAGACCGCGCGCCTCGCTCCCAAAGACGAGGCAGACCGGTGTGGGGTACGTCACGCCCCAGTGATCCGCTGTCGCGCGGGCGGACGTGGTGACGGTGCTGACGGCGTGTGACGTGCACCACGCATCGACTGCGGCATACGTCGGCGCACGCACGATGGGAACGCGGAACAACGTCCCCATGCTCGCCTTCACCGCCGCCGGGTGGTACGGGTCAGTTGTGTCGCCGACGAGGATGACGCCACTGCCGCCCACCGCATCAACGGTGCGGAGGATCGTGCCGAGGTTGCCGGGGTTCCCGACCTCGTACAGCGTGACGAACAACCCATCCGCAGGCGCCGCGAGCGCGTTGATGCCCCGTTGCTCCATTCGCACGATCGCCGCGACGCCGGACGGATTCTCCCGCGCCGCGACCCGCACGAAGAGGTCCGCGCTCACTTCCGCGACACGCACGCCCGCCGCTTCCTGGCCCGCGATCATCACCCGCGCCGGTTCGCTCGTCAGCAATTCCGGCGCGACGACAAGCGTCTCAATTGCCGCGCCCCCCTCGACCGCCTGCCAGACCGGGCCGATGCCTTCAACGACGAACGCACCCTCACGCTCGCGCCCCTTGCGCTGCCCCAATGCCCTCATGCGCTTCATCAGTGGGTTCGCGGCGCTCTCGATGGGCATCTTCCTACCCCCCGGCCCCTTCCCCACGGGGAAGGGGTGACTCATTGCGGCATCATGCCCTTATTCATTGGCTGCGAGCCTACCCTCATTCCCCTCCCCCTTCCCCCGTGGGGAAGGGGGTCGGGGGGTTAGGTCACCCTGCCATGTGCTCATCGAAGAAATTGATCGTCCGGTGCATCGCGTCCACGACATTCTCGACTTTGCGGAAGCCGTGCCCCTCATCCATGTAGACATAGTAGCCAACGGTCTTGCCCGCCGCGAGCATCCGGTCGCGCATCTGCTCCGCCTCCGCGAGGGGAACACGCGGGTCGCGCCCGCCCTGAAGGATCAGGAGGGGTCGCCGCACATCGTCGATGAAGTTGATCGCCGAGCGGTCGTGGTACAAGCCCGGGTTCTCGTCCGGCGTGCCAATCTGCTGGATGAGGTACGGCAGCAGGTCGCCCTTGCGCGTCGTCCGGTAGAGCGTCCGCAGATTGGACATGCCGACGACGGACGCGCCCGCCGCCCACACAGCGGGCGTCTTCGTCATCGCAATCAGCGTCATGTACCCGCCATACGAGCCGCCCGTCACGCCGATGCGCGTAGGGTCAACGCCGCCGCTCGCCCGAAGCCAGTCGTGCCCCGCGACGAGGTCCTTGAGGTCCGCACCGCCCCAATCGCGGAGGTTCGCGTCCCGGTACTCCCTGCCATACCCGGTGCTGCCGCGATTGTTCGGCGCGAGCACCGCGTACCCGCGCGAGACGAAGAATTGCACCTGCACATTCCAGCCGTTCATCGTCTGCCCCGTCGGCCCGCCGTGCACGAGGACAATCGCGGGCGCGCGCTCCACGCCGATAGGGCGATAGAACCACGCCGGGATCAGTCGCCCGTCGAACGATGGGTAACGCACGAGTTCGGGGCGCACGAGGGCGGCACGGTCGATGCCATCCGGTAAGCTCTCCGTCAGTTGGCGGGGCGTGTCGCCGTTCAGTGGGATCGCCCAGAGATCGCCGGGGTGTTGCGGCCCGCTGTAGATGCAGACGAGCGTCGCGCCGTCGGCGGTCAGTTCGGGGTTCGCGTGCACGCCATCGGGGAAGGCCGTCACCACGCGCCGCTCACCCGTCGCGCAATCGTGCATGATGGGAACGAGATTACCGTCGCGGTTCTCCAGGTAGACGACGGCACGCCCATCGTGGGAGAACGCGCCGCCCACAGCGTCATGCGTCGCGGGGGAAACCGGCGTCACCGTGCCCGTCGCCACATCCACCGCGATCACCCGCTGGAAGCCGCTCCTGTCGTCGGAGAAGAGCACCGTCGCACCGTCCGGCGACCAGCGCGGCTCGGCAGCATGGAGGCCGAACGTCCCGAGCACGCGCTCCTCGCCTGTCGCGAGATCGAGCACGCCGAGGTCGGAGAGCATCCGCGCGCCATCGACTTTCCGGCGTGCGAAGGCGGCGCGGCTGCCATCGGGCGAAACCCGCACGGCAAGCTCCGAGAGGTCGCCGCGCGTCAACTGTTCCAGCCTGCCGCCATCGACGCTGACGCGGTAGAGGTGGTACGGGCCGTCCGGGTTCGACCCGAACACAACCGTCCGGCCATCCGGCGTGAACGACGGCGACGCATCGACGGTCTGCGGGTTCTCCGTCACTTGATATGCCGCGCCGCCCGCTGCGGGGATGAGCAGCAGATCGGTGTTCTCGTCGCCGTCATGGTCGCGACGAAAGAGGATCGACTGCCCGTCCGGCGCCCACTCCGGCGCTTGCGCCGCATCCGCGTCATCCGTCAGTTGGAGCGGTTCGCCCCCGGCGAGCGGCACGACGTACAACTGGAACTGCCCGTTCCGATTCCAGGTGAAGGCGACGCGCGTGCCGTCCGGTGAGACGGCAATCGCTGGGCCCAGGCGCTGCCCACGCAGCAGCACGTCGGGGGCGATGCGCGGCGGGGCACTCGTGACTTCGCTCATGTGTTTCTCCTTCTCAGGCGAGTTCCGCCCGCCACCACGCCAATGTGTCACCGAGCGACTGCGCGAGCGCGATGCGTGGCTCCCAGCCAGTCGCCTGACGAATGGCGGTCGTCTCGCCCCGCATGACGGGCACATCCGAGGGCCGAAGGCGCGCCGGATCGCGCTCCACCGTGATCTCCACCCGCGCGAGACGGCGCAGCGTTTCCAGGATCGCCGCGATGGTCACGGCATCCCCGCGCCCGATGTTGTAGACGCCGCCGCGCGCGCCGTGCAGGAGCAGCAGCCCGTATGCGCGGACAACATCGCGCACGTCGGTGAAGTCGCGCGCGGCGTCGAGGTTGCCGACGGAGACGGAGCGCCGCGCCCCCCGCTCCACCTCCACAATCTGCCGCGCGAACGCGCCGACGACGAATTGATCCGTCTGCCCCGGCCCGATGTGGTTGAAGGGCCGCGCCACGACGATGTCGAGGCCGTACGAGTGGGCATACTGGAGCGCGAGCATCTCCTGCGCCGCCTTGCTCACGGCGTACGGGTTGGCGGGGTGCAGCGGGCGATCCTCGCGCAACGGTTGTGCCTCCGGGGGCGTCGGTCCATAGACCTCATTGGAACTGACGATCAGGAGCCGTGCATTCGGCGCATGGGAGCGGCAGGCATCGAGCAGATGAAGCGCGCCGGTGATGTTGTTGACGAGCGTCGCCTCCGGGTCCGCGAACGAGGCGGGGACGTTGCTCTGCCCCGCGAGATGCACGATCATCGTCGGTCGCGCCCGCGCGATGAGCGATCCGATTGACCCGGCATCGCGGAGGTCGCAGCGGACGAGATCGGGCGATGATTCGCCGTTGAGCGTCGTGCCGGTGAGATGCCAATCAGGGTACGCAGCCCGCAGATGCGCCATCAGATGGGGGCCAACGAACCCCGTCGCCCCGGTAATCAGCACCCGCCGCGACTCGTCCATTCGCTCCCCGTCTCGCGGTGTCCCATCGTCCATCGTCCCGATTGTCGCACAGTGGCAGACTGAAGCCCAATGCAGTTCAGGTAGGACACCGCGCGATGCAACGGCTTGCGTAGGGGCGGTGCTCGAACCGCCCTCCCTGACGCCGCGATGATCGCGAACGGTGTGCAACCAGAGAGGCCGGGGGGCGGTTCGAGCACCGCCCCTACGGATGGATGTCGATGTGCCACACCTGCCTTAACTGAACCGCATTGGGCTTCAGCCTGCCACCACCGGGACAATCGTGTTCCGCGAGGCGGGACCGCTTAGATTCCGCCGATGTATCGACCGGGGTTGAGCGTGCCGCGCGGGTCGTATTGCGCTTTCAGGTCGCGCATCAGGCGGATCGTTGGGGGTTCGACGCCCCAGATGGGCAGCCCGCCCGCATGCGCGGGGTCATAGCCCTGCACCGTCAGCATCGGCCAGTGCTGGTGCACCGCGTCGAGCGTCTGTCGCAGTCCCTCCCCCGATTCGTCCCCCGTGACGCGCATGTAGGCGACGCCGATTCCCACCGAGGCACGGACGGCGACGGTCAGCCCGTATTGGCGACCAACCTCAACCGTCTCCGTCACGGCGGCGAGCAGGTCCGTCGGCACGGTCGTCAGCTTCAGCACCGCCGTGTGCGCGATGAGGTTCGCCGCCGCGTTCCAGTCCGCGAGACTCGACCAGAGGCGCAGGTGCTCATCGCTGACGACCGTTGCGATCTCCTCCGCGCCCATCGCCGCGCCGAGCGCGCGCAGATCGGCCTCCTGCCGCGCGACGGTCGCCTCGCCACCTTCGCAGCGGACACAGACGAGATAGCCGGGTAGCGGTGAGCGAATCGTGGCGGTCGTCGTCGGGGAACTGAACTCGACGGCGGTTGGCCGCAGTTGCGAGGCGACGACCGCCGCGCCGAGATCGAACGACGGGCCGGGGCCGGCGAACTGGAAGACGATGGTCCGCTCCGCTGTGGGGTTCGGCAGCACCTTCAGGTTGACGCGCGTCACGACACCGAGCGTGCCGAGCGCGCCGAGGTGCATCTTCATCAGATCGAACCCGGTGACATTCTTCACGACCATCCCGCCCGCCTTGGCGAGCGTGCCGTCCACGTACGCGGCGTGGAGGCCGATGCAGAAATCGCGGATCGTGCCGTAGCCGTGACGGCGCGGGCCGGAGGCGTGCGTGGCGAGGATGCCGCCGAGCGTGATGCGATCCCGCAGTGGCGGGTCGAAGGGTAGCATCTGCGCGCGGGCGGCGAGCACGCCGTCAAGGTCGGCGAGCGTAATGCCCGCCTCGACCGCCATCGTCATATCTTCCGGGTAATAGTCGAGGACGCGGTTCAGGCGCCGCAGGCTGACCGCGAGGTCGTAGCGGCGCGGCGCGTACCCGAGCATCTGCTGCGTCCCCCCGCCCCACGGCACGACCGCCGCGCCCGCCTCATCCGCCGCCCGCAGTAGCGCGGCGACTTCTTCCGCCGAACCTGGCGACGCGACGACATGCGGCGTCCGCGTGCCGATTGCGTGACCGGCGGCGCGATCATCAGCGCGGATGTGCTTCACCCCAACGATCGCTTCGACCGCCGCCGCGAGTTGATCGAGGTTCACTGATACTTCAGACGCCATTCAGCCTCTCAGCCCCATTCGTTCGTTCGCATCATCGCAAAAGACCCACGAATTCATCCACAGCCAACCCTGCTTGTCGAATGATTGCCCGTAGCGTACCACGATCCAGTTCCTTATGATTGGGCACGACAAGTTGCGCGAAGGGATCATTGCGCCGTACGACAACATGGCTTCCCTGCTGCACAACCATAAAACCGATGCTCTGCAACGCCTTGATACATTCCTGCCCCGAGACGCGCGGGAGCACCGTTATACCGCGACCAGAAGCGTCTCGAACCGCTCGGGCGGCACCGGCAAACCATCGGCTTCGAGTGCGCCCACGTATGCATGGATTGCTTCGCGGATATTTGCAAGCGCACCCGCACGGCTTTCCCCCTGGCTGATGCAACCGGGCAGGCTCGGGCACTCCGCCACCCAGTATCCATCCTCACCGGGATAGATGATCGCCTGCCGCAGCATCGTCGGCTCTGATGGGGCGGTGGGGTAGGTATCAGTCGTCATGCCGCGGTACCGCGAAGTCGGCGAGTTCGGCGGGTGTCGTGTCGTGCTCGTGCGCGCTCGTTGGCGAGTTCGGCCCGACCGTCCCAATCGGCGCGGCGGGTTGCATCGACGCGACCTCCGCGTAGCGCGCCGGGATGGCGCTCTCCTTCAACTCGCGAATCTCGCCGCAGACATTGGCGCTCGGGAGAATCTTCTCCGGATTGAAGAGGTCGTGCGGGTTGAAACTGCGCTTCAACTTCGCCATCGCCGCGAGGTCCTCATTGGTGAAGGAGTACATCATCACGCCGCGTTTCTCGAAGCCGACGCCGTGCTCGCCGGTGATCGCGCCGCCCATGTCGATGCAGGCGCGCGTGATCTCCATCGCCGCCTCCAATGTCCGTTCGATCTCGCCCTTCTTGCCGCGATCGAAGAGGAGGAGCGGATGAAGATTGCCATCGCCCGCGTGGAAGATGTTCGTCGCGGCCAGTTTCGCGTCCTTCGCGACCTCGGCGACGTAGTTGAGAATCTGCGGCAGTTTCGTGCGCGGCACGACGCTGTCCTGCTGATAATAGTTCGGCGCGAGGCGGCCCATCGCGCCGAGCGCGCCCTTGCGGCCCGCCCAGAGTGCGTCGCGCTGCTCCTGCGTCGCCGCGACGCGCACCTCGCGCGCCCCGCACTCGTTGCAGATCGCGGTCACGCGCTCCGAGAGTTCGTCCAGCCCCTCGGCGAGGCCGTCCAGTTCGATCAGCAGGATGATCGACTTCCCGTCGTCCGGGTAGCCGGCGTGGTAGGTCATCTCGACCGCCTTGCACGCCGGCCCGTCCATCATCTCCAGCGCGCCGGGAATGATGCCCGCCCCGATGATCCCCGTCACCGTCTGCGAGGCGGATTCCAGGTCGTCGTAGATCGCGAGGAGGACGCGCAGCGTCTCCGGCGAGCGGAGCAATTTCACCGTCACGCCAGTGACAATGCCCATCGTCCCCTCGGAGCCGACGAGCATCCCGGTCAGGTCGTACCCCGGCGCGTCGAGCACGCCGCCCGTCTCCATGATCCGCCCGTCGGGCAGCACGACTTCGAGGCCGAGGATGTGGTTGACGGTCACGCCGTACGCGAGGCAGTGCGGCCCCCCGGCATTCGTCGCCACATTGCCGCCAATCGTCGAGGCGCGCTGGCTCGCCGGGTCCGGTGCGTAGTAGTAGCCGTGTGGCAGCGTCGCCTGCGAGAGGTGGAGGTTGACGACGCCGGGGTCCACGACGGCGCGGCGGTTCGCGTAATCGACCGAGCGAATCTGATTCATCCGCGTCAGCGAGATGACGATGCCGCCACGAATCGGCGTGCTCCCACCCGCGAGGCCGGTACCCGCCCCGCGCGGCACAATCGGCATCCCCGCCGCTGCCGCGAGTTTCACGATCGCGGAGACCTGCTGCACGCTCGTCGGCAGCACGACGACATCCGGCAGCGCGTGCTCGTGCGTCCCATCGGAATCATAAACGAGCATGTCGCCCCGCTCAGTCAGCACGGACTCCGGGCCGAGCAATTGCGCGAGCCGACGGATCAGGGTCGGGCGATCAATGGTAGGTTCCGTTTGCGTTGAAGGCATGGAAGCCATGCGGCGCTCCTTCCGGGGTAGCATCTTCATACCATCCATTGTCCCGCATTCCGGGGGCGCAAGCAAACGCACAGATCGACCCGCGTGGCGACAGCGATGCAGGGATGGTGCATACTGCGGTGGTCGCGGATGACAAACGGCGTATGAGGTGGCGGATGCAGGCACGGTTCCAGTCGCTACGCTCGCTCGATGCAACGTACCGGACGCTCGGCTGGCTCTGCCTCGTCGTCGGGGTGAACCAACTCGGCTTCGGCAGCATCGTGCCAATTGTGCCGACGTTCGCGCGCTCATTCGGGGTATCGCAGGCGCTCGCGGGGCTGGTGATCAGCGTCTACGGCCTCGGGCGGCTGCTGTTCGACCTGCCGATGGGCGGCCTCGCGGAGCGATTGGGGCGGCGTAAGGTCATCATCGTCGGTGAACTGATCACCGCGATTGGCAGCATCCTCTGCGGGTTCGCCGGGTCGTTCTGGCTGCTCATCTTCTTCCGCTTCATCGGTGGCGTCGGCGCGGCGACCGTCCTGACAGGGGCGCAGGTTGTTTTGGCGGATATCACGACGCCGCAGACGCGCGCCCGGATCATGAACATCTATCAGGCCGTCTTTCTCTGCGCCGTCGGGGTCGGCCCGTCGGTCGGCGGGGTCGTCGCGGACGCCCTCGGCACGCGCGCGCCCTTCTACGGATTCGGCGCGCTGAGCCTGCTCGCGGGGCTGATCTGCTTCCTCAAGGTGCCGGAGACGCGGGAGCGCGCCCGTGCCCGCGCGGCTGCGGCGCAGACGACGATGATGCGGATGGGCCCCGCCCTCCGGTTGCTCCTCCGGCAACGCGGCTTCCTGCTGATCGGCCTTGTCACCTTCACGCAGTTCTTCGCACGCACGGGCGCGCTCTTCAACGTCGTGCCGATCCTCGGGCGGGATCGCCTCGGCCTGAGCGCATCCGCGACGGGCTTCGCGATCAGCGTCGCCACTCTGATGAACTTCGTCACCATTCCCGCCTCGACGCTGCTGATGAACCGCTGGGGGCGCAAGGGCGGCATCATCCCGAGCACCATCGTCTGCGGCGCGTCGTTCGCGTGCCTCGCGCTGGCATTCACCTACCCGACGTACATCCTCGGCATGTTCCTCTGGGGTTTGGGCGGTGGCGTGGGCGGCTCCGCGCCCGCCGCCTACGCGGCGGACATGGCGCCACCGGGCGCGAACGGCGTGACGATGGGCATTTACCTGACGCTCGCGGACGCGGGGTACGTCGTCGGCCCGTTCCTGCTCGGTTGGATCAGCGATGTTGCCGGGCCCGGCACGGCACTCCTGATTACGGCGGGGATGTTCGCGGTTGCCGCCACTGTCTTCGCGCTCTTCGCGCCGGAGACGGTGCGCGGTCGGTCGTCGCGCCCTCCGCCACCGGTCGCCGTTGTCGGGCGGGGTGACGCGGCGGGCGTCGAGATCGAGTAAGTGCCGGTTGCAAAACCCGTCACTCCCAGTGTAAGACGTGGAGGCAAGCCGCCCGCCAGTTCGAGGCGGCGGCAATGACGGGGAAGGGTTGACCTGCCCACTGGTCCGGTACGAGGGGGTTTTACTCCACGGCGGCGTTGTCGGCGGGGTCGCGTCGAAACCGCCGACGGGTCGGTGTCGAACGCGCCCAAAGAGCTCCATCAGGTATATGGTCGCGAACATCCTTTCTGCGTTCTCTGCGGTAAATCGGTCTGGTTCCCCATTGTCAGCCCGTGTCACAGCGTCGCGATGGCGCGCTCCACGAAGGGGCGGTCGAGGCGGAAGGGGTTGAGCGTACCCATGCCTGTCAGGGCGTCGATCAGGAGGCGGCTGCCCGCCGGGCTGCCCATCACGCCGTGGCCGCTGTACCCCGTGTTGACCCAGAGGCCGTCAACGGCGGTGGGGCCGAGGAGCGGGCGGTGATCCGGCGTCATCGTGTACTGCCCCGCCTGCATAAACCAGTGCGCGCGGTTCCGCTCCCAGACGGCTCGCCAGAAGGGTGCGACGCGCGCCGCAGCCGTTGAGCTGTCCGGGTTGAGGAGGTCGAAGGCGAAGCAATGATCGACCGGCACATCCTCGCGCGGGGCGGTCGGCGGGGTCGCGGGGTCGGTGTACAGGAGGTACGCGCCGTGCAGCGCGGGCCGCCAGTGCACGCCCGTCTCCTCGTCAATCGTCATCGGCGCATCGGCGGGCACGTCCGGGAGATCGGGCAGGATCACCTTCTGGCGCCGCACCGCCCGCACGGGGAGCGCGACACCGGCGGTCTCCGCGAGCAATCCGGAGAGCGGGCCGCACGCGACAATTGCCGTGTCGGCGCTGACCGTCCCGCGCGTCGTCTCCACAGCGGCGAGCCGACCCCCGATAATCTGGAAGCCTATCACCCCACAATCGACGACGACCGGTGCATTCGATGCCGTCGCCAAGCCCATCGCGATCTGCTTCGGGTCAAGGAAGCCGTCGCCCTGCCGGAAGCGCGCCTGCACGACGTTCTCGCCCACGTACGGGAACCGCGCGCGGCTCTCATCGCCGCTCAGGAGTTCGATGTCGTCCTGTCCCCATGAATGCTGAAGCGCGACGAGCGACCGCTGGCGCGCGGCGGTCGCCTCCTCCGTTGCCAACCAGAGGTAGCCCTGCTGCCGCACCATCGGGTCGTACGTCGTCTGCCCGGTGACGGCGGCGAAGTTGAGGAACACCTCGACCGATTCGCGGACGAGCGCGAGTTCCTCCTCGTTGTCGAACTGGAGCCGGAACCCGCCCGTCGCGGCGGCCGTCGTCAGCGTGCAGAGGGCGGGACGGCGTTCCAGCAGGAGCGGACGCAACCCGGCACGCGCGGCGAAGAATGCCGTCGCCGCCCCGACGATGCCCCCGCCGATGATGACGAGGTCCGCCGTCGCGGGCGGGTCTGTGGTGTAGTTCACGCATTCCGGCATGGTGCTTACTCGCCCCCGTACGCCGCGTCCTCCTCGAACGGGTAGAGCGGCATGCGGCGATGGTGATAGGTGAATGTGGAGAGGTCGGACGAGGTCACGCCCGGCGTGTTGACCATGATGATCTCCGCCGCGATCGGCGCGTATGCGGCGAGGGGCGAGTTGACGCCCTTCGCGACGACGACCCGCTTCCGCTCCGGCCAGATGCCGATGGAGTACATCTGCTCGATGCTCGTGTTGCCGATCCGCTCACTCGTCAGCACCAGCGTGTGGTCGTCGGTCGTCTCAAGCACGACGGTCGTGCCCCCGTCGAAGAAGCGCCAGCCGCCGTGCGTCGGGCGCGGGTCCTCGAATTTGCCGTCTGCGATCATCCGCACGCGCCCGGTAACGGTCACCGGCGTGCCGTGCAGGGCGTCGGTCTTCGCGCCGACCGCCATCGTCACCGTCGCGCCCACGCCCGCCGCGACGCATGCCGCCACCGCCTCCGGGTCATAGAGCGTCTGAAGGTAGCCGCGCACGCCGAGCCGCTGCGCCGCTTCGAGCAGGACGGTCGAGTCCGCCGAACTGCCGCCGCCCGTGTTGTCGCCCACGTCCATCAGCACGACCGGCCCCTGCGGTGCGGCCATCGCGTGGCGCAGCGCCTCCTCCGGCGACGGTGTGCTCGCGAGATACTCCGCGCGCCGCTCCCACGCGCGCCGCGCCATCCACCGCGCCGCGTCGCGGGCGGCGGTGGCATCGCCGTCGTGCACCGCGAGGAAGGCCATGCCCATCTCCTCCACGTCCGCGTAGGGGAAGCCCATCACCGCGCTCGCCGTCAGCATACCGGGCCGCGTGATGACCGCCTCGACATCCATCATCATGCCGAGCATCGGCTCCGCGCCGGTGAACTGCTTAACGATGTTGACGACGAGCGGCGGCGTCTCCACCGCCTGCACCGGGTGGATCTCGCCCCGCACGGTGCGGACGATCAACGCGCCGCACTCCCGCGCGCGGATGCGAGCGTCGAGGTGCGGGTTCGTGCGGTAGAGGATCGTCACGGTGGCATTCTCCACCAGCCGCTGGGTGAGGTTCGCGTGCAGGTCGAGCGCGACGCCAATGGGCATCTCCGGCCCGACGAGCGCCCGCACGCGCGCCGTGAACTCCCCATCGGCGTCGTGATACTCCTCGGAAACCGCCGCGCCGTGCAGCGCGAGCAGCACGCCGTCCCACGGGCCGTTGCTGCCGAGCAGTTCGAGGCATTCCGCGCTGATCCGCTCGAAGGCGTCGTGCGTGATCATCCCCATCGGCGCGGTGTTCGCGAAATAGAGCGGGACGACCTCGATCCCCGGCTCCTTGCCGGCATCGAGGAAGCCGGACACCGTCGATTGCCCCTCGCCGTGCTCTCGCGCCAACTCCGCGCCGCGCAGGATGCCGCTGTGCTCGAATTGCGCGTAATCCGTCGGCTTCGCGGAGAACGTGTTCGTCTCGTGATAGTACCCCAGCAACGCCAGCCGCATCTCTTCCCCCTTTCATTCTGAAACCGGGGAGGACCGCAAAGACGCAAAGCACACGAAGAGGGACCAGGTTTTAACACAGAGAGCGCAGAGTTCACAAAGTCCATAGAGCAACCCTCTTTTTTCCTCTGTGTGCTTTGTGTGCTCAGTGTCCTCTGTGTTAAGACCCCTCTTCTTCGCGTGCTTTGCGTCTTTGTGGTTCCATTGGTTTCTCTTCACACCCTTCCTGGTAGTTTGTCCTACTTCGCGGCGAGGGCACGCACCTGCGCGACCGCCTCGGTCATCGCGGTCAAGTAGACGCCCATGTCGGTGCTGTAGGATATGACGTTGAAGCCAACCTCCATCCACTCCCGCGCCTGCTCCATGCCGCCCGGCTGGATGCCCGCGCCGATCTTGTGCCGGTCGCAGACATCCACAACGTGCTTGAGAGCGTCGCGGAACCGTTGGTCGTGGAACTGGCCGGGGATGCCCAGCGACTGCGAGAGGTCGAAGTGCCCGACCCAGAGCACGTCCACCCTCGGCGTCGTCGCGATCGCCTCGACGCTCGCGATCCCCTCGACGCTCTCGATCTGGCAGATGACCGTCGTGTTCGCGTTCGAGTAGTCGAGGAACTCCGCCGGGTTGGCGGCGCCGCGATACCCCGTGAGCGCGCCACCGAGGCCGATGCCGCGCGCGCCGAGCGGGGCGTACTTGACGGCGTCGACAATCGCCTGTGCCTCGCCCGCGTTCTTGACGTTCGGCACCATCACGCCGAGCGCGCCCGCGTCCATCGTGCGGGCGATCAGGTGGTATGCGATCTGCGGCACGCGCACGAAGGGGGCGATTGTTGTCGCGGCGAACCAGGCAACGAGGTCCGCCACATCCCCGGTGGTGTGCTGTGCGTGCTCGGTGTCGATGAGGACGAAATCCGCGTCGCACACATCGAGCATCCGCGCGATGCCGCGCGTGCCGAACTCCCAGATCATCTGCCCGACGGGCACCTTGCCCGCGTCCCGCACCGCCTTGAACCGGTTCGCTTTCATTGGACTGCCTCCCATCGTTCGCGCAGCGACGCCAATTTCGCCCGCATCACCGGGCGATCCGCCGCTGCCCGGTTCACCGTATACTCCGGCACCTCGCCCTTGAGGACGGTCAGGACGTTGTTGCACGCGATAGCGCTGTTGTCCACCGCCATCTGATCCGTCCACGCGATGGCGTGCGGCGCGAGGATCACGTTGTCCATCTCCGCGAGCGGGTTCGGCAACGCCAGCGGCTCCTCCTCGAAGACGTCCAACGCCGCGCCCGCGATCCAGCCCTCCCGCAACGCGCGGATGAGCGCCGCCTCGTCGATGATCGGGCCGCGCGCTGTGTTGACGAGGAAGGCGGTCGGCTTCATCCGGCGCAGTTGCGCCTCGCCGATCATGTGGAATGTCTCCTTGGTGAGCGGGCAGTTGATGCAGACGAAATCGGACTCACCGAGCAGCGTGTCGAGGTCAACGAGTTCGACGCCGAGCGACGCCGCCCGCTCCGGCGAGACGAAGGGGTCCGCCGCAAGCGTCCGGCCCAGATCGAACGGCTTGACGAGCCGGAAGAATTCCGCGCCGATGTTGCCGACGCCGACCGAGCCGAGCGTCCGCCCGGCGAGCGCGACGCCCATCGTCTGCGGGATTTGATCCCACCGCCCCGTGCGGACGATGCGATCCTTCGCGGGGATGCGCTTCGTGATCGCGAGGAGGAGCGCCATGATCCCCTCCGCCACGGGCCGACGCACGGCGGGCGGCGTGATGGCGACGAGGACGCCATGCTCCGTCGCGGCGGGGATGTCGATGGTGTCGTAGCCGACGCCCCAGCGTGCGATCACCGCCAGCCGCCCCACCCGCGCGAGCGTCTCCGCCGGGTAGCGCACGCTGAGGCTGATGATGCCATCGTAGCCCGCGATCATCTCCGGCGTGACGGTGCGCGTCTCCCGCGCGAAGTACTCCCATGTGAGCCACGGCAGCGGATCGAAGATCGCGCGCATCGTCGGCTCCAACAGCCCCGCCGCGCGCGTCGTGAAGTCGGCGGAAACGCCGACACGGAATCTCTCCGTCACATGCCCTCCCCCACTGCGTTGTCCCTCATCGCCCGACGTGCATATCCTATGGGAGCAATGAACAATGAGCAATGAGGCATCGTCCCCACGCACATGGGGGTGAACCGACTATAAGACGCTTGTGTAGCTCGACTTTCCCCATTCCAACGGTCGAAGCAGCCGGGTTTCCTGTGTGATGTCAGCGGTTCTCGGCAGTGCGGTGACGTTTCGAATAGCAGGCGCCAGGGAGAACATGTGAAAAGTCCGACCCGGACAATACGGTGTCGTGAGCGAGGCAGGGAACCATTGTCAGCACATGATTCGTCCTCGGCAACTGCAAACATCGGGGCCGTACGCTGCCACTCAATTGGGGAAAGACGAGCTTACGACTCCCCGCCCAGCGGCAGCCGCACCGTGAACGTCGTGCTCGTGCCGACGACGGAGCGGACATCGAGCGTGCCGCCGTGGGCGATGACGATCTGGCGGGCGATGTAGAGGCCGAGACCGAGGCCGCCGCTGCTCATCTGCTCGCTGCGTTCGAAGCGGTAGAAGCGCGAGAAGATGTGCGGCAGTTCCGTCTCCGGGATGCCCTGCCCGTAGTCCTGTACGTCGATTTCCGCGTCGTCCCCGGCGCGGCAGAGGCGTACGTCGATGCGCGCGGACGCAGGCGCGTAGTTGATCGCGTTGTTCAGCAGGTTGAGGATCACCTGTTCCAACCGGCGGTCGTCCGCCTGCACAATCAGCGGCTCCCCCTCGGCCTCCAGCGCGATCGCCTGCGTGGTCGTCGCGACCTGCGCGGTGTCGATCACCCGCCGGACGAGCGGGGCGAGCGCGACCGGCTCGAAGACGAGCGTCAACTTCCCGCTCTGCAACCGCGCGACATCGAGCAGTTCGCTGATGAGCGCCGTCAGCCGCTGCGTCTGTTCGAGCGCCTGGGTGGCATATTTGTGGGGCCGTTCGTCGTTGCTCTCGGTGGGAAGGAGGCGGGCGAGCATCTGCAGGTAGCCGCTCAGACCGGTGAGCGGCGTGCGCAACTCATGGCTCGCGACGGCGAGGAATTCGTCCTGCAGGCGGCGCAGGCTGCGATCGGTGATGTCACGGATCACGACGACCCCACCGCGCCCCCCATCTGTCTGGATCGGCTGCCCGTTCGCCTCGAACCAGCGCGGGTTCCCGTCCGCTCCGGCGGTCGTGAACTGCGTGAAGAATGACTCACCGCGCGCGGCGCGCTGCTGCGGCGTGGCGGCCTCGGGCAGCGGGTTGCCATGCTCGTCGTTCGCCACGTACGGCGTCTCCGCGCCGCCGAAGAACTCGGAGAATCGCGCGTTCGCCATCGTGATCGCGCCCGCGTGATCCACCACGAGCACGGCGTCGCCGATGCCGCTGAGGATCGCGTCCAGCCGCTCGCGTTCGCTCTCGCTCGTCACCCGCTGCGCGTCGAGCGAGATGGCGGCGTCCTGCAACTCGACGGTGCGCGCCTGCAGGTCGTCGTTGGTCGTGTTCAGTTCCTCGACGGTCGCCTGCAACTCCTCGTTGAGGGTCTCCAACTCCTCATTCGTCGCCTGTAGCTCCTCGTTGAGCGTCTCGATCTCCTCGGTGGCGGCCTGCGCCTCCTCGTTGGCGACGAGGAATTCTTCGTTCGCGCTCCGGAATTCGGCGTTGCGGTTACTGAGGTCCTGATTGGCGTCCAGCAGTTGCCGGTTCGCCTCGGCGAGACGCTTCATCAGCGTGGTCAGCCGCTCGGTCTCGGCGCGCTGCCGCGCCAGCGATTCTTCGAGCGTGGTGCGGGCCAGCGTCTTCTCGGTCGTGTCCTGCACCGTGATGAGGACGGCATCGACCGCGTCCGTGCCGTCGGTGATCTTCTGCGGGTAGCAGGCGAGTTCCAGATAGCGCACCGTGCCCGTCGCCAGCTCCGTCGCGGCGACCTCCTCGCCCGTCACCGGAATGTCGCCGCGGAGCGCGGCATCGATCGCCGCGCGGAGCGGCGCCGGTGGCATCGTCTGGACGAGGTGGAGGAAATCGTCCCCGATGCCCGCACCGTGGATGCCGAAGAAGCGCCGCGCCGCGCCGTTGATCGCCTGGATATCGTACCGGCGATCGACGACGACGACGCCGAGCGGCAGATTGAGCAGCAGCCCCTCGAATCTCTCGCGGGCGATGTGTGTGCGCTGCGTCTCGCGCAGGGTACGGCTCTGCTCCGGGTTGACGAGGCGCGGCCCGCCGACCATCCGCAAGGGCGGCGCGGCGGGCATGTCCCGGTAGCGGGTCGCAGGTGGGAACAACGTGCGCTCGCCCTGACGGCGGTAGATCTTCAGATGCGGCTCTTCGAGTATGAAGTAATCGGAGAGCGGGTTGGTCGTCTCCGCCTTGCCGAGCACGAGGTAGCCGCCATCCCGCAGCGAGAAGGTGAAGAGCTGGAGCGCACGCCGCTGCAACTCCGGCGTGAAGTAGATCAGCACATTGCGGCAGAGTTCCAGATCGATCCGGGGGAAGGGGGCGCGCTGCCCGAGGTCGTGCTGCCCGAAGATCGTCAGGGCACGGACCTGCTTCCTGATCTCGTACGCATCATCGACCCACGTGAAGTAGCGCTCGATCAGCGGGGCTGGGATGTTGCGGAGCGCACCCGCCGGGTAGACGCCGCGCCGCGCGAAGGTGATCGCCCCATTGTCCAGATCGGTGGCGAAGATGCGGATATTGAACTGCGGCAACTCCGCGCCGAGCAGCTCCGAGATGAGGATCGCCAGCGAGTATGCCTCCTCGCCCGTCGCGCAGCCCGCCGACCAGAGGCGCAATTCGTTGCCGTTCGCGCGTGCCTGCTCGATCAGTTCCGGCAGGATGCGGTCCCGCAGATAGGCGAACAGGTCCGCGTCCCGGAAGAACTCGGTCACTTTGATGAGGAAGCTGCTGACGAGCCGCTGGTATTCGTCCGGGTTGTTCTGGAGAAAGCGAATGTACTCCGTCAGCCGCCCGGAGCCGGTGGCAATCATCCGTCGCTGGAGGCGACGCATGATCGTCGGTGTCTTGTAGGCGGTGAAGTCGATGCCGCTGCGGGTGCGCAACTGCTCCAGGAACGAACGGAGCGCGCGCTCCTCGGTGGAGCGGATGGGCGCCTGCGCGTCGGTGAGCAGTTCGTGCAGGATGCCGCCGATCTTCTCGATGTCCGCGATGATGTCCACGGTCGTCGGCGCAAGCGATTGCGGCATGCTGGGGTAGGGGGCGGTCTCCGGGTTCTGGATAATCACCGTGCCGCCCGCCGCGCTCACATCCCGCGCGCCCGCCGCCCCGTCCGACCCCTGGCCCGTGAGGATGACCGCGATCAGCCGCTCGCCGTAGACCGCCGCCGCGCTACTCAGGAGCATGTCCACCGAAGGGTGCGACCGGCCCTCGCCATCGGCGTGCACATGCATGTATCCATCGGCGATCTCCACCTGCAAGTTCGCGGGGATAACGTAGATCGTGCCGGATTCGAGCGGCGCCTGATCCTCAACATTGCGGACGGGTAATTTGGTGCGCCGCCCGAGGATTTGGCCGAGGTGGCTGACGCGCGCCGGGTCGATGTGCTGCGCGATGACGATGGGCGCGCTGAAATTGGCGGGCAACGCTGCGACGAGCGTCGAGAGCGCATCGATCCCCCCCGCCGATGAGCCGACGACGACGAGTTGTGCGGGCAATTGCGTGTCGGCCATTGTGTTGCACCCCTTGTGCGCACCACCATCCGTCTGGATCGTCGAGCGAGATCGCGGACGGCTCGTCAGTATACATGAACGTCCGCCATTGCGCTCCCGGAATATCGCCAGGGAAGCCTAACCCCCTGGCGAAACGCGGATGCACAACCTCGTGCAAACGAGAGATGTTGATAAGAGACACGTTCCATACCACTGCGACTTTTCCGTTGTTGAGATGCTGGCACGTTTCGTGTGACAATGTGAGGAGATGGCCCTAATCCCCCATACCGCCTGGAGGGCAATTCCCCCGTATTGCTCCCCTCTCTCAAGCGGAGAGGGGCCGGGGGAGGGGACTTCGAGGCTCGTGTGAGAGAGGAATCAATGCCCGTGACGGGACATGACATCATCGTTGTTGGCGCATCCGCCGGTGGGGTGGAGGCGCTGCGAACCCTCGTGGCGTCGCTCCCCGGCGATCTACCCGCCGCGCTCTTTATCGTGCTCCACATCCCGGCGGATGGCCATAGTATGTTGTCCCGGAATTCTGATGCACGCCGGGCGGTTGCCGGCGTCGCACCCGCAGGATGGCGACCCGATCACCCACGGGCGCATCTACATCGCCCCGCCCGATTACCATCTGCTCGTCGAGATGGGCCGCGTGCGCGTCGTCCGCGGCCCGCGCGAGAACCGCCACCGCCCCGCCGTTGACCCGCTCTTTCGCAGCGCGGCGCGCGCATACGGGCGGCGCGTCGTCGGCGTCATCCTCTCCGGGATGCTCAACGATGGCACCGTGGGCCTGCGTGCCATCTGGGCGCGCGGCGGTGTGGGGCTGGTCCAGTCACCGGACGACGCGCTCTTCGACGGGATGCCGGCGAGCGCGATCATGAACGACCACCCGCAGGCGGTCCTGCCCGTCGCGGCGATCGGGCCGGAGCTTGTGCGCCTCGCGCATGAGCCGGTGCCCGATGATGCGGCGGGTGCAGCGGACGCCGCGCCCGCGAAGACGCTGGAAACGGAAGTGCACATGGCGGAGTTTGCTATGAACACCATCGAGGACCCCGACAAACCCGGGGAGCCATCGGTCTACGGCTGCCCGGAATGCGGCGGCGTGCTCTGGGAAATGGCCGACACGCAGGTGTTGCGGTACCGCTGTCGCGTCGGGCACGCCTACACGGCGGACAGCCTGCTCGCGGATCAATCTAAGAAACTGGAGGATGCGCTCTGGGCGGCGATGCGCGGCCTGGAGGAGAAGGCGTCGCTCGCGCATCGCCTCGGCGCGCGGGCGCGGGAGAGCGGCTACACCCTCTTGACCGACCGCTACGCGGAGCAGGAGCGCGACGCGCGCGCGCACGCCACGGTGATCCAGCGCGTCATCCTCCAGGGCGGGGATTTTCCGAACCTCCCCACTGCCCAAAGGGTATCCCCCTTCCCCACGGGGGAAGGGGGAGGGGAAGAGGAAAAGAAATTAGACAGGTCTATTGCCGGTGGATAGGGCACGATGCCGAAGAGAGTCACCCCTTCCCCACGGGGAAGGGGAGGGGGTTAGGGCTATCTCAGCAATCGGGTAATTTTTCCGAGGAGTGCGTCGATTGCGAACGGCTTCTCCAGTGCGTCGCAACGGGCGGCACAGAGTTCGTTGGTGCGCGTCCGGATCGCGCCGACATCCGCCGAGCAGACAAGGATCGGGATTCGCGCCGTCGTGGCATCAGCGCGAATCTGCCGGAGGACCTCCCACCCGGTCTCCTGCCGCTCCATCCAGAGATCGAGGATGACGAGGTCGGGCAAATTCCCGCCGCACGAGGGTGTGCGCGCTTGTCCCGTGGGTGTCGCTCACCGTCCGATACCTCTCGTCGTTGAGTAGTTGCTGCAGAAAGGAGACAATAGCGGGGTTATCGTCGACGATCGCGATCGTTCGCTCGTGCAATGAGGCTCTCCACAGTGTACGTACATAGTTGGCGTGGCGCTACATTTCTCTGCGTTGCAAGCGATCTACGTACGAACGTGGTATTCTGCAAGGGGCTTGCTCTTAATATCACTATATTCCATGCCATTGCACGGCATGGAATATAGTAACGGCATTCCGCACAAGGAAGGAGCGGTAGCGGATGGAGAAGATCGTATCGAAACTGCTGGTTCGAACACAAAGCGAAGCTACCTACACGCGGGAGCGTCAGCGGGCCAACTGGGAGCGATTTCGCGCCTACTACGGGGATTTTCAGCGCGCGCGCAACAAGCGGGATTTTCGCCGCGTCTCGGAGGTCGTGCAGGACGCGCTGAGCATTTCCAACGACTCTGTGCGCCTCGCGCGCAAGATGGGGCGCATCCGGTCGCGCCTCATCGTGCTGCGGGCCGATGCGACCGCCGAGATAGGCGGCGGGGTTCCCAATGATCGGCTCGATGGCTTGGCAGATGGCTGAAATGCAGTGATAGCGTCGGCCTCTGGGAAACCTAAACCTCCGGCCCCCTTCCCTCCGAGGGAAGGGGGAGGAGAATTGGGACCAGGCTCAGCGCGAATGTATCAGGCACCATGCCGAGGGAGAGTCACCCCTTCCCGCCCCGGAAAGGGGCCGGGGGTTAGGATTCTGCCGCCACCAGTGAGGCAACAAGGATGAATCCATCCTGCTGCCCGTAGTTCAGAGAAATTCACTCACATTTCAAACTCTATTCTCCTTCCCCCATGTCACTCGATTAGTGCAATCTTCATTGCACGCAGAATGCGAATATGTTCTCAATAGTGACCAGCCCACGTCATATGATCCTGATACATGTGGGTCGTCAGTCTGAGACGCGATTCGCCGGTTCACGATCCTTCCTCGCTTGCGTTTATCGCGGTTGCCGAGTATGCACACGTACACTGGACAATCGCGCTCTACCCGTCCTATAATGGGGACATGACGATCAAGAGCCTGCACCACGTCAGCGTCGTCGTCGATGATCTTGCAGCCGCTACCGCTTTCTTTTCCGAGCTCGGTTTGGAGCGGGAGGGTGAGGCGGCGGTCGAGGGAGAGTGGGTGGACCGCGTCAACGGGCTTAAAAGTGTCCAAGCCGACATCGTGATGATGCGGGCCCCCGATGGGCACGGGCGGCTTGAGCTGACGCGGTTTCGCAATCCAAAACTGGTCGAGAGCGAACCGGCGATCGCACCGCCGAACACGCTGGGCCTGCGGAGCGTCATGTTTGCCGTCGAAAGCGTCGACGACACGGTCGCGCGCATGCGCGCCCACGGCGCCGAACTCGTCGGCGAAGTGGCCCAATACGAGAACGTGTACCGGCTCTGCTACATGCGGGGTCCAGGGGGCATCATCGTCGCGCTGGCTGAAGAGCTCTCCTGAAGCGTTCGGCACGGCAAAGACGATCGTCGCCCTTACTCCGCCTTCTTCCCCCACCGCGCCGCTGCATTGCGTGCCGATTCTTTGCGCTCTTCTGGCGTCATCTCCGCCATGGTCTGTGTTGCCCACTTTACCGCAGCATGGCACAGCGCGCTTCAACCTGGCCCACTACCGTCGCGCCGCGTCTCAGGGTGATGACCCATATATGTCAAGGATCATATGGCGTGGGCTGAATAGTGACTGCGGTGGCACCAGTCATGCATAAGGATGGGACAGGGAAAAGGATAGTCTCCATACAATTGTAGAGAGGAAGGACTTGTGGGTGGCACATCCGGTCGTCGCGCTGGTTGAGGATGATTCGGCAACGATCACGGTGATCCCCGATCTCCTGACCACCGAAGGGTATCAACCGTTCCACTGGCGGCAGGGGAGCGGCGCGCACGCACTGATTAAGGAGCAGCAGCCGCAGGCCGTGATCCTCGATATTCGCCTCGAACACCGGCGGGCGGAGAGTGATGTGCAGGACGACCTGCGCAACGGCCCCGTGACGCGGGCGATCCCGATCATCGTCTGCACGGGCGACGAGGATTTCCTGCAGGAGAACAAGACGCGGCTGCGGGAGCAGCGGTGCGCGGTGGTGCAGAAGCCGTTCACCCTCAATCACCTGCTCGCCGAGATCAAGACGATGCTGGATCGCACGCCGGGCAGGGCGCGGTGGAACGCGGCCCCGCGCGACGGGTCGGCGTTGCACACCGCGCTCCTGCCCGCTGATGGCGCCCCCAGCGCCCCGGTGATCGCGCTGGTCGACGCAACCCGCAGGGCATCACGCGCCTGACCGAGCGGCTGATGAACCACGGTTACGACGCCTCGGCGTTGCGCTGGGGGAACGGCATCTACGAGATTGTGCGGCGCGAGCGGCCCGCGATGGTCGTGATCGAGATCGAGCAGGAGGATCGCCGCGCGGCGTGGATCACCCTCAACCGCCTGCAACGCGACCCCGAGACGCGGGGTGCCAGTAATGCTCTGCTCGTCCGACGTGCCCTTCCTCGCGACGCAGGCCAGACGCTACCTCGTGATGCAGAAGCCGGTGGAGCCGCGTGCCCTGCTCTCGCTCATCGCGACGGTCGAAGGGCCACCGCCGCCGCAGCCAACGTCGAGACGTCGCGAACGGGATCAGTCGGCCTGACGCGCCCGGCGCTCCCCGAAGTGAAAGGTGTACCCATATGCCCGGTAAGCGGATCGCCGTCGTCAACGATAACGCCGTCTTTCTGGAGTTCATGCAGGAGTTGCTGAGCCAGGAAGGATACGAGACGATTACCTGGCCTGCCGCCGACACCGCACACGCGATGGTCGCGCGTGAGATGCCGGACCTCGTCATCCTCGATATCCGCATGGAGCGGCCGGATTCCGGCCTGATGGTCCTCGAACTGCTCCGGCTGGACCCGAAGACGACGGAGATCCCGGTGATCATCTGCTCGGCGGACCTTTCCTTTCTCCGCCAGCAGGTGGATCACCTCCGCACGCTGCGCTGCGACGTGCAGGAGAAGCCCTTCCGGCTCGACGACCTGCTCGGAAAAGTGACGGCATTCATCGGCCCCGCCGAGGTCATGTCGCAATAGCGGCGGGCCGGGGAGTAGGGCAGTGGATGGTTTGCCACCAAATTCCCCGGATCATCGGACAGATAGGACGTGGGGACAGAGCCATTCGGCCTGCTCCCCACGTCGTTGCTGTGTCGTGCCCGGGGCGGTGTCCGCCTAGGCGAGCGTGCCAGGGCCGCTGAGCGCGTCCGATGTGTTGAGGTCCATCGCCGCGAGATACTGCCCAAGCAAGCGGATGAGATTACGCGCCTGCGGCTCGCCCATCTTCTTGAGGGCGGCGTCCAGTTGCACCAGGCGCATCTCCTCGACCAGCGCGAGGGTTTCCATGCCGCTGGGCGTCAACTGGACGAGCACGACGCGCCGGTCCGTCGCGTGAGAGCGCCGATTGACCATCCCCTGCCGGACGAGCCGGTCCACGATGCCCGTCATGGTGCCCAGCGAGTGGTGCGTGTGGTTCGCCAAGGTGCCCATCGTGCATTCACCCGCACGATTGATCGCGACAAGCGTGAAATACTGCTGGAGTGTCAGCCCGAATGGGACGAGCGACGCGGCGAACTGGCGCGCGCCACCCCAGGTGACGCGCGCGATGTCCTGCGACAACTGGTCGCGGAGGGGGACTTGCTCGCTCACAGATACCTCATCAATCAGTGTCATACTACCGTTCCGTGTCACTGTTGCCATTTCCGTCACGCTCGCTTCCCTCTCTTCCACTCCCCCTGGGCACGGGATGGGCGCGTTGTGTGGAGGGCGCTCACCGTTTCCCATTTCACTCCTCACAATGCCTGAACGCAATATCGTGCATTTTGTGACGATAGCGACGCAATCACTCGCAATATCGTGACAATGCTGCGGCGCGGTTGATCGGTCACGCAGGAGAAACGGGGCAAATTGATAATCCACCCCGCGAAATGTACGCGCCTTTTCGCCCGATCGTCGATGGGCGTAACCCGCCGGGCATGCTGGCGCCGGGTCATCAGCGCCTCAGGGCTACCACCATAGGAGGGGCGAGACGTTGCCTCCCGGCGGGCGATCCTGGTGTAGCCGCAGCAGGCACTGGCTGATCGTCGCGCCGAATGTTTGGCGCACGGTCTTTTCCGCAGATAGTGGTGATGCAATGCTGCGGGGATGAAAGCGAGCGGCTGATTTTTCATCGGACCGGGGCGTGGACCGTCGTCGAGTGGAAGCGGGCGCGCCGATCGCTCGGGTGCGGTATTCGTTTGGGGACAAAGACCTCTGGCTTCTCCGCGTGCACGGAAAATCCGCACAATGGAAAATGCAAGAATAATACCAATAAGGTGTGTAAGGCCGTAATATATCATATTTATAAATCTTAAAGCGATCGTAGGAAAATCCGATCCATGACGGGCGACGTGGCATTAAGCGCCATGTATTATTCGTAGCGAAGCGTAATTCGGATCAATGGCAATCCGGGAATTTCCGGAATATGCGGGGGATTGGTCAGCTACAGGGCGAGATGCTCAATTGCCTCGAACAGGAAGGTGCGGTTTTTCCCCGCCCGCTTCGCCATCGTCATCGCCGTGTCCGCGACAGCGTAGAGGCTGAAGGCGTCCGGCACATCGTTGGGGTACAGCCCGATGCCGATGCTCGCGGTGAAGGGACTGGGGAGGCCGTCGCTCTCCCGCGCGATTGCCGCGTGCAGTTGCGCCGCGACGATACGCGCCTCCGTCTCGCCAGTGTCGGGGAGCAGGACGGCGAACTCCTCCCCGCCGACGCGCGCGACGAAATCGTCGCCCTCCGTCGCGGCCCGGATCGCGCAAGCGAACGCCTGCAACGCTGCGTCGCCGACCAGATGTCCCCACAATGCGTTGTAGCGACGGAAATCATCGAGGTCGATGATGAGGAGTGCGAGCGGTTGGATCCCCGCGTTCGCGACCGCCGCCGCCGTGGTGAGCGCGATCTGGAGGCCGCGTGCATTTGCCAGGCCCGTCAGCGGATCCGTGTACGCGAGGCGCGTCATCTCCGCCAACCGCTCGGCACGTGCCAGCGCGAGGCGGGCGTGCATCAGGAAGCGCCGGAGCGCATCATCGGGCAGCATCTTCACGGCAACCATGGCGTCATGGAAACGCAGCAGCGGTGGGGCGCCGTCCTTGCCATCGTCAACAAGTGAGAGGGTACGAGTCGGCAGAAGATCGCTATCCGCGACAGCGCCGGACGCATCGCTCGTGGCGAGCGACACCCCCGAACCGTCCGCGTCGGGCACGGCGAGCGTCACAACCGCCACATCCGTGAGGCGTCGTGCCCCGTCGGCGATTGCCTGCGCGACATCCTCATAGTCGTATGCCGCACCCAGCGCGAGCAACGCATCCTCAAACAGCGTGTCGCGGCGGGGAGTATGATCCCGCTCGGCCTCAAGATTCACGACAAACATGCGTCCTCTTCGCTACAGCAGTCCCACCGGACACTCGTCAATAAGAACGTCGACACGCAGCGAATGTGATGGGCTACGGTCTAAATATACTGCTAAGATCATAACATAAGGAGTCATCGTCTTCACCATGTGCCGAAGATCGGCCCATCTGTTGCCGAATAAACGAAACCGGCGCGCCATTTGTGGCGCGCCGGTGGTATTGTGGACCTGCGTTTTACGCCGCTGGATCGAAGGATATCGGGCGATCCGTCGCAAACGTCGGCGCTGCGGCGACAGTCACGACGATACTCCCCACCGAGAGTTCTCGGACATGGAGGCGCAGGAAGCGGACATGCTGATCGGGGCCGGTCTTCCAGAGGCCTGGGCCGGTGGCCTCGGCCGCATCCTCCCTATCCATCAGAGAGGTGAGAAGCATGGGAACCCATGTTCTCCCATCCGTGCTGCCTTCAAAGGCGACTTGGCCGCTCCACACGCCCGCGAGATGGAGGATAGCGGGGCCGTTCGCGGCGCACTCGATGGCGTCAGTCCCCCCGGGTGCGGTGATCGTGGGAAGCGTGCGACTGATCGGCAGGTGCCACGGGCCTGCGTACTCGCCCGGCAGCGTCGCCCAGCGGCCCTCGTTGATCGCGGGCTGCGGCGCGTTGGTCGATGCCGCTGGCCGCTTCGCCACTGAAGCAATGGCTGCGGAGAGACGCGCGAGAGAACTAACGGCGTATGAATGGCGAGGGGCAATCGCGAATGTCACGGGGCCAACCTCCTTGCGATGCGAACCGATGTTCGCCTGTACGAACATGATGATAGTACACCCGTTCTGTTTTGTCAAGGCTCTTCTGCACATCCGGTCTCATCGCAGGCTTCTCCTCCCAATCCTGCTCCAAATGGAGAGGGGGAGCCGGAATCAGGAAAACCTCCCCTCCCGCTCCGGAGGAGGCAGGGGGTAGCCATCCGGTATATACTGCGCCGAAAGAGTGATGAGTGGCGGGCATTATGCGTCGGCGTTGCGCGGTGTGCGGGTGCCGCGATGGGGAGAACAATGGCGCACGATCACAAGCAGCAGACGACGAGCCGCCCCTTGCGCGTGGCGGTGATCGGCTCCGGCCCATCCGGCCTGTACGCCGCCGAGGCGCTGATTAAGCAGGATCAGATTTCGGTCAGCGTGGATATCTTTGACCGCCTGCCCGTCCCGTACGGGCTGGTGCGGTATGGCGTCGCGCCGGATCACCACAAGATCAAGTCCGTCATCAATGTTTTCGAGAAGGCGTTCCTCGACCCGCGCGTGCGCTTCTTCGGCCACGTCGAGTTTGGCCAGGACCTCACGAATGCGGACTTCCACCGCCTCTACGACGCCGTGATCTACGCCGCCGGTGCGTCCAGTGACCGCAGCCTCGGCATCGCGGGCGAGGACCTTCCCGGCAGCATCTCCGCCACCGAGTTCGTCGCGTGGTACAACGGCCATCCGGATGCCGCCACGCGCGACATGCGTCTCGACGCGCGCGGCGTGGCGGTGGTCGGCGTCGGCAACGTGGCGGTGGATGTGACGCGCGTGCTCGCGAAGACGACGGACGAATTGGGCGAGACGGACATCGCGGATCACGCGCTGACGGTGCTCGCGCACAGCGGCGTGACGGACATCCACGTCCTCGGCAGGCGCGGCCCCGTGCAGGCGAAGTTCACGACGAAGGAGTTGAGCGAACTCGGCGAGCTGGCGAATGCGGATATCATCGTCAAGCCGGAGGAGATCGCGCTCGACCCCGCGAGTGAGGCGGCGCTCGCGGGGCAGCGCGTCGCGCAGCGGAACCTTGAGGTGCTGCGCGCCTTCGCCGCGAAGCCGCTGGCGGGCAAGCCGCGCCGCATTCATCTTCGGTTCCTCGTCTCACCGGTCGAAGTGCTCGGTACGGAGCACGTTGATGGTCTGGTGATCGAGCGCAATCGTCTGAATGAGCGGCAGGTGGCAGTCGGCACCGGTGAGTACGAGACGCTCGATGTGCAGATGGTGCTCCGCTCGGTGGGGTACAAGGGCGTGCCGCTCCCCGATGTACCCTTCGACGCGCGGGCGAATGTCGTGCCCAACGCGGCGGGGCGTGTCACGCAGTCCGCCGATGGCGCGGTCGTGCCCGGCGAGTACGTGACGGGCTGGATCAAGCGCGGGCCGAGCGGCCTGATCGGCACGAACAAGGCCGATTCCGTCGAGACGGTGCGCGCGCTCCTGGAGGACGCGCCGGGTCTCCCGCGCGCCGCCGACGGCGACCCCGAGGCGGTGGACGCGCTGCTGCGGTCGCGCGGCATCCACTTCGTGACGATCGCCGGCTGGGCCGCGCTCGACCGCTACGAGATGGCGCTCGGCGAGGCGCAGGGTCGCCCCCGCGTCAAGATCGTTCACGTCGCGGAGATGTTGGAGCGTGTGATGGGGGCTTCCTAATCCCCCTGCGGCCCGGAGGGTCCCCGCCTTTCCGAGGGAAGGGGAGTTGGGGCGGCCTCGTCTGCGAATGGCAGGTCGTTACATGCGGTCCGGTTCCCCTCCTTCGAGGAAAGAAGAGCCTGGATCATCACCGCCCCACACCGCACCATGAAGCGCGAAGAGGCGAAACGGATGCGCCGCGACATGACGCCCGCCGAGGCGATACTCTGGCATCATCTCCGCCTGCGCCCGGCTTTCGGCGGGCGGCGCCGATGACCCTCGTCGGATGGAGAACGGGCATGGAGGAAAGTACAGAACGTTCGGGACTTGACCTCAATGAGAACGGTTGCAGTTGCCGCCGACATCAGAGGGTTGTCGTGGCCTGTGTGGCGACCCCGGGAAGATCGATTTCGCGCGCCCGGTGGCAGCGCACATAGTGCCCCGGCTCGATCTGCTCCCACACCGGTGCGGTTGTCCGGCAAACCTCCTGGGCGTACGGGCAGCGCGGGTGGTAGTAGCAGCCGCTCGGCGGGTTCGCCGGGTTGGCGATCTCGCCCCGGATGGTCGTATGCCGCGAGCGGGCGCGGGGGTCGGGTTGGGGGATCGCTGAGAGCAGCGCGGATGTGTACGGGTGCTTCGGCGCGCTGAACAAGCGGTCCGTCTCCGTCAGTTCGACCATCTGGCCGACGTACATCACCATCACCCGGTCGCTGATGTGCTTCACCACGCTGAGGTCGTGGGCGACGAAGAGATAGGTGAGGCCGAGGCGCTCCTGCAGCTCCAGCAGGAGATTGAGAATTTGCGCCTGCACCGAGACATCGAGCGCCGAGACGGGTTCGTCCGCGACGACGAGCCGGGGGTTGAGCGCGAGGGCACGGGCGATGCCGACCCGCTGCCGCTGGCCGCCGCTGAAGGCGTGCGGGTAGCGGCGGATGTACTCCGGGCGAAGGCCGACGAGCCGGAGCAGCTCCGTCACCCGCTCCACCCGCTCCTCGTAGTTGCCGACCCCGTTCACCTTCAGCGGCTCGCCGATGATGTCGAACAGGGTCATGCGCGGGTTGAGCGAGGAGAATGGGTCCTGGAAGATCAGTTGCATCTCCCTGCGCAGCGGCTTCAACGCTGAGCGCGGCGCTTTCGCGACATCGACCACCGCGTTCGCGGTGGTGCGGAAGCAAATCTCACCGTCCGTCGGCTGGATGGCGCGGAGGATGCAGCGCGCCGTCGTCGTCTTGCCGCAGCCGCTCTCCCCGACGAGCGAGAGCGTCTCGCCCTCGCGGAGATCGAAACTGACATCATCGACGGCCCGCACCTGCCCCGTCACCCGCTGCAAGAATCCCTGTCGGATAGGGAAGAATTTCTGGAGGTTCTTTACCTCCAGGAGCATATCGTTGTGCCCGTTCGATTGGGTGTTCACGACGCGGTTGCACTCCCTCGTGTCGCGTCGTCGGTGTACAGGAAGCAGCTCGTCTCCTGCGTGCCGACGACGACCGGTGGCGGGTCACGTTTGTCGCAGAGGCCGGGTATGAAGTCCGGGCAGCGGGGGTGGAAGGGGCATCCCGTGGGCCGGTTGTACGGGTGCGGGATCGAGCCGGAGATCGTCGGCAGCTTGATGCGGGAGGGCGCGGTGATGCTGGGCATCGAGCGCAGGAGCGCCCGCGTGTACGGGTGCTTCGGTGCGTAGAAGATGTCGTCCACATTGCCGCGCTCGACCTCGCGCCCGAGGTACATCACCGCGACATCGTCCGCGATCTCCGCGACCACGCCGAGGTTGTGCGTGATCAGCATGATCGCCATCCCGTTCTGCTCCTGCAACTCGCGCAGCAGGTCGAGAATCTGCGCCTGCGTCGTCACATCGAGTGCGGTCGTCGGCTCGTCGGCGATCAGCAGCGCCGGGTCGCACGCCAGCGCCATCGCGATCATCGCGCGCTGGCGCAGCCCGCCGCTCAGTTGCACCGGGTACTCGTCCAGCCGCTCGCTCGGGCGCGACATGCCGACCCGGTTGAGCAACTCCACGGCCCGCTCGCGCGCTTCCGCTTTGTTGCAGTTGCGGTGCAGGCGGATCACCTCGATGATCTGGTTCCCGACCGAATGGACGGGGCTGAACGAGGTCATCGGCTCCTGGAAAATCAGCGCGATCACGCCGCCACGGATCGAGCGCATCGTCCGCCCATTCGCGTCCAGTCGCGTCAAGTCCACTTCCGGCACGTCCGGGCCGCGATACTCCGGGTCGGCGCTCGGATGGCGCAGCACGATCTCCCCGCCGACGATCCGGCCCGGTTGCTCGACGATGCGGAGGATGGACCGCGCGGTGACGCTCTTGCCGCAGCCGCTCTCGCCGACGATCCCCAGCGTCTTCCCGGCGAAGACATCGAAACTGACGCCATCGACCGAGTGCACTACCCCCTCATCGGTGAAGAAGTGCGTCCGCAGATCGCGCACCGAGAGGAGCGGCGCTTGCTCTCCCTTCATCGTCTCGGCCTCGCGCTTCACCTCATACACCATAGGGGTCCGCCGCGTCGCGCAGGCCGTCGCCGAGGAAGTTGAACGCCAGGATGACGATGATCACCGGCACCGCCGGGAGCAGCAGCCACGGCGAGATGACGATGGCCTGGATGTTCTGCGCCTGCTGGAGCATCACGCCCCAACTGACCGCCGGTGGCCGCAGGCCGAGGCCGAGGAAGCTGAGCGAGGTCTCGCTGATAATGATCGCCGGGAGCGCCAGCGTCGTGTCCGCGATGATGTTGCTGAGGAAGAGCGGCACCATGTGGACGAAGATGATCCGCAACTGGCTGCTGCCCGCGAGTTCGGCGGCGGTGACGAAGTCCTCCTCCCGCAGGGAGAGGAAGCGCCCGCGCACGGCCCGCGCGAGACCCGTCCAGCCGATCAGCGAGATGATGATCGTGATGACGAAGTAGACCCGGATGATGCTCCAATTCTTCGGTACGGCGGCGGCCAGCCCCATCCAGAGGGGGATCGTCGGGATCGACCGGAGAATCTCGATCACCCGCTGGATCACCGTGTCAACCATGCCGCCATAGAAGCCCGACAGCCCGCCGAGGAAAACCCCGAGGAAGAGGCTGAGTGCGACGCTGACGAGGCCGATCGTCAGCGAGATGCGCGTCGCGTAGACGAGCCGGGACCAGACATCGCGCCCCTGAACATCCGTGCCGAGCAGGAAGAGCGACGGCGCGGCGTTCTGCGCCGTGACGCCGATCAGGTGGCGGTCGGTCGGGATGAGGCCGAAAAGCTTGTACGGGAAGCCCCGCGCGAAGAGCGTGACGGGGAGCTTCTTGTCTGGGTTTGGCCGGTAGACCCGCTTGAACGTCGTCGGGTCGCGCGCCCCTTCGAGGGCGTAGACGTGCGGGCTGAACCGGCCCCCATCAAAGAGATGGATGCGCTGAGGGCGAATGAGGGAGAGTTGCGCGTCGGACGCCTCCGGGTTCGCGTAGGCGAGGAACCCGGCGAAGAGCACGACGAGGTAGGCGAGGATGACGACCACCCCGGCGACAAGCGCCACGCGATGTTTGCGGAATCGCCGCCACATCAACTGCCGCTGCGTCGCGACCGAGATGCGCTCCTCGGCGGCCTCGCCCTCACGCACGCCGGGTTCGGGAATGGGATTGGGCGCGAGCACGCCCTCCTCGATCACCCGCCCGCCCGCAACATTGATGAATTCAGCCATTTAGCGCACCAACCGAATCCGTGGATCAATCCACAATAGCAGCATATCCGAGAGGAACGTCCCGATCACCGTCAGCGTGCCAAGCAGCATGATGATCGCGCCGGCCAGGAACATATCCTGCGCCTGCAACGCACTGAGCAGCAGCGGGCCGACGGTGGGCAGGCTCAGGACAATTGAGACGATGATGCTCCCGGAGACGATGTACGGCAGCGTGTAGCCGACGGTGCTCGCGAACGGGTTCATCGCGACGCGCACCGGGTACTTGAGGATGGCGCGCATCTCGGTCAGCCCTTTCGCCCGCGCGGTGACGACGTACGGCTTCCGCAACTCGTCCAGCAGATTGGCGCGCAGGATGCGGATCGCCTGCGCCGTCCCCGCGAGGCCGAGGACGACGGCGGGGATGGGGATGTGCGTCAGCAGGTTGCCCAGTTTGGCCAGGCTCCACGGGGCGTCCTGATACTGTGCGGAAAATAGCCCGCCGATGTCCGCGCCGAAGAACTTAAAGGCGAAGTACATGATAATTAGCGCGAGCAGAAAGTTGGGCACCGCGAGGCCGATGAACCCGACGAGGGTGAAGAGGTAGTCGCCCATCGAGTAATGCTTCACAGCGGAATAGATGCCGATGGGCAGCGCGATACCCCAGGTGAGCAGCAGCGCGAAGATTGAGACGACCATCGTCAGCGCGAGGCGGCTGCCGATCATCTCCGTCACCGGCCGCTTGTACTGGAGCGACACACCGAGATCACCCTGCACGATCCGGCGCATCCATTTCCCGTACTGCACGATGAAGGGCTGATTCAGCCCGTACTCGTTGCGGAGGCTCTCGACGGTATCGAGCGTGACCTGCGTCCCGCTCGACTGGAGTTGCGCGATGTATGCATCCACGTAATCGCCCGGCGGCAACTGGATGATAAAGAACGAGATGAGCGAGATCGCCCAAATCGTGAAGACCGCGAAGACCGCTCGTCGGAGGATATAGGCCAGCACTGATCCCACCTTGCCCGTACATCTAACGTTGCGTAGGGGCGGTTCGCGAACCGCCCTCTCCGGACTACTAACCATCGTCACATCTTCAGCGAACCCGGTGCCGCAACGCGGGCGGTTCGCGAACCGCCCCTACGAAGCAAGTTGTCAGCACCCTGCACGAGTTTTGCTTCCGCCCTAACTCTTGAAGTAGAACGTCGTCGGCTGCGACGAGCATGGGGTGCGCACAGCCTGCCCGTTCGCCTGCCGCGCTGGCGCGTTGCCGACGTTATTCTTGACGAGCCGCACGCCCAACGTCGCCGGCGAGAGACCGACGGTGCCGACCGTCCAACACTGGTCAACGGCGATCTTCCAGATCTCCTGGCAGATCTTGTATCGCTCGTCGTTCGGTTTGCCGAACGACGACTGGAACATCGCAATTGCCTTGAGCAACTCCGGGTCGGTCGGCTGCTTGCCGACCTTGCCGCCACTGCCGTACCAGTTGGCGAACACCGGGCCGAGATAGGCGCCCGGATCGTTGAGCGGCAGCGTAAACTGCGGCCAGAGGGACAGTTTCTCGGTACCATCGCAGGACCACAAGAAGACCTGGTGCTTGTTCCCCTGCGCGTTCGTCGTCGCGAGCGTCCGCTCCTGCACCAGAATGTCGAGTTGCAGACCGATCTGCTTCAAGTGCTGCGTGACCATCTCGCCGATCTGGCCGAAATCGAGGAAGGCGCCGCTGATCGTCGTCACCTGCAGCCGCAGCCGCTGACCGTTGTCGGTCCGCAACCGGTAGCCCTCGCCGTCCTTTTTCGTCAGCCCGGCCTTGTCGAGTAGGTCGTTCGCTTGCTTGACATCCTTCGTGTGCCACTTCGTGCGCCATTCGGGGCCGGGATTGTACGGGGAGGTATCCTCCGGGATGGGTGAGCCTTGCGTCCCGAGACCAAGCCAGAAGGCTTCGTTCAACTGAGCGCGGTCAATGCCGAGCGCGAACGCATTGCGGAAGTCTTTGTTCGTGAGCCACTTCACGATCTCGGCGTCGCCATCGAATGACTGATTGAAGTAGAATGCCGCATCCGTGCCGACCAGGGCCGGATCGAGATGCACCGTGTAGTCGCCCTGTTTCTGGTTCTGGAGGAAAACCGGGAGTTTGGTCAGCTCCATATGGCGGGCCTGGTAATCAATCTGACCGGCGATGCCGCGCAGCCCGACGACCTCGATGCTTTCCGCGTTCGACATGCTGATCTTGTCGATGTACGGCAGTTGGTTCCCGGCGGTGTCCACCGACCAGTAGAACGGGTTGCGCTCCAGCACCCAAGTGGGCGTGTTGATCGATGAGGTCGTCTTCCACGGACACATCACCGGTAGTTCCGTGTTCAGCTGCCAGTCGTTCTTGAACTTGAAGAACAAGACCCAGTTGTCGTACTTCGCGTCCTTCGCCATCTGGTCGACTTTGTCCTGCCCGGCGTATTTCGGGTGGAACTGCTTCAGGTAGTGCGCGGGCGCGTAACTGCCCATCAGGCCACCCCGCGGCGCTTTGGAGGCGTGCCCGCCACCGAGCGCCGTCGAACCCGCGAGGACTTCGACAATCGCCGGGTACGCTTCGGGGAACTTGTATTCCACCGTGGTGTCGTCAATTTTGTTGAGCGCCCCGGGTTTGCCGTTGATCGAAAGTTCGGCCGTCCCGACCGGGAGGAGATCCTTGTTCTGGTAGATATCCTGGAACCAGAACATGAAGTCGTCGGCGTTGAACGGCTCGCCGTCGGACCAGCGCGCGCCCTTGCGCAGGAAGACCTTGCAACTCGTGCCGTCCGCGCTCAACTCCCACCCCTTGGCGAGGGAGGGGATGATCTTGTTGCCGGTGTAGTCCCAGAAGAGGATTTTATCGGTCGAGTTGATCCGGTTACCGTTCTCGCCGTCGCCAGGGCCCGTGAATGCGCGACGCCAGGTGCCACCGTACTTCCCGATCTCATTGAGCGGCTTGACAACCATCGGCTCCTGGCTGACGCGCTGTTCGACCGGTGGCAGTTTCCCCGCCTTGACCATGTCCGCCAGTTGGGGCGCTTCCTTGAATGACTTGGGAATCTGCGCGGGATCGGTGATCACCTCCGCGCCTTCGAGCTTGCCGACAAGGTTCGCGCCGAGGGCCGGTTTCGCCCCGCCACTCGTTGTCGGCGCTCCGGCCGGGGCCTGGGTCGGCGTGCCGGCGGCCGTGTTGCTACCGGCGACGGCCGAACCGCCCGCCGTGCCGGTCGGTGCCGCCCCACTGCCCCCGCCGCCGCACGCTGCGAGCAGCGCCGCCAGCGCCGACGCGCTGACCCCGAGCGCCGCGCCCCGCTTCAGCACGTCGCGGCGGGAGAGACGGCCCGTGAGCGCCGCCGCGTAGAGGAGACCGACGTTCCGCTCGTTGTCCCGGTCGCTATCGTCCCGCACCATCGCGTTCCTCCCCCACTGCTGGTTGCGTCACATATGACACACCCATCAATCACCCCACGGTCCGGTCTCCGTCACCGCCCCACCTCTTGGGTTCGTTCTGCCCATTCCTCCGCACGGCCCGACCGGGTTCACCAAAACATCCCGGTCAGGACAGGTCACGCAGTTGAGTTGAGTAGGACGACTTCTTGAACGTGGGGCACCATAGCAACGCCATCCGGCGTTGTCAATGTGATGGGTCAATATTCCGCACGTTCCACAAGATGGGTACGCGGCCACGGTTGCTCTTAAAGCACGAAAGCGGGGGATGCGACAACCGCATCCTCCGCTTTTTTGCTCTGCAAAGGAGTATTGTGGTGCCGCAGGTGGGACTTGAACCCACACGGTTATTCACCAGCGGAGTTTAAGTCCGCCGCGTCTGCCGATTCCGCCACTGCGGCACAGGGGGCGCGCTGAACGCTCCCAAAGCGGAATGTAGCACACTTGCGGCACGGAAGAAAGTGTAAATCGCGCGGCGTTTAGCGCGCGAGATTCGGGACGCGCGTCGTTGTCGTGCGCTCGGCATCGCGCAGTTGCTCGAAGACGGCCATCGCGTCCGATGCGTGCTCGGTCGGCAGGCGGTTGAGGATTGCGGGGAGCACGCCCTGATCCGCGAATGCGCGCGTCGATCCTCCCCACGCGACGCTCGCGAACCGGCGCAGCGTCGGGCCTGTGGGGCGCAGCCGTTGCACTGTCGCCGCCTGCTGCGCCGTCGTCAATTCTAATTTGGTGAGGAGCATCGTCGGCGCGTCCACGCCGCCCTGCCGGAGATCGATGACGAGGGCGTGCTGGAAGCGCGGGAATGCCACGTAGATGACCTCGGCATCGACGATGGAACGCATAATCTTGCGGCAGATCGGGGCGGGAACATCGCCGGTTGGGTGGCTCACCTTGATCGTCATTCGTTCACTCGCCGAGCCGCTCGAGCGTGCCGATGTGATCAACCGCCTCCTCCAGTGTCCCGAAGACTCCGGAGTAGCCGTCCGACACGCGGCGTAGGAGGTAGGCGGCGCGCGTCTCCGGCGTGAGGCGATATGCTTCCCCAAGGGACGTGGCGCTATAAATCGAACGACCGGCCATCGTCCCGAGCGAGACGAGTTCCCGCCCGTGCACCGTACGCAACTCCGTCGTCATCGTCTCTCCTTCATCGACTTCCTCGATGGGGTCCGCCTCCATCGGGAGGCTTGGCGTTGGTTCCTTTGTCATCGCGCGACCCGCCGTTCCGTGCTCATTGCCCACCGTTTCGCGATGCTGGGAATGTGGACGTGGATGACGATAGGGGCAAGGGTGGCGATGTCATGCATTCTCCGTCCGAAGCGTGAATCGAGGAGTGGCCTTTCCTGGTCAGGCCATCAGCGCCGAGGGTCGGTCCGTACGACGCTGCGAGCCGGACATTCCGGCAGCGCGAGCAGATCATCCGTCCACCGGTCGTCCATGACGGTTTGCAGGTAGGGTTCCTCGCGGTTCTCGACGACGATCTCGACGCGCGCCCGTCTGCCGGCCACCTGCGTGTAGAAAGCCTCGCCACCGGAGTTGATCGCAGCGGTCACCTGCCAGCGCGTCATCTGCCAGCCCTTGCCGGCGAGATGCGTGATTCCCTTGTGGGGGACGGCCTGCGGATGCTTCGTCACGCAGGTCACTTCCCGCTCGATCGTTGGCAAATTGGCCACGGCGTCTTTCTCCTCCATCGTTGGTTTTGTACCGGTGCCGCCAATGGCTCGACCCCAACCCCCTCCCGCCGAGGGAGGGGGTTGGGGGAGAAAAATCCTAGGCGCGATGCGTGATCTTCGCCCACAATTGGCGCAACTTCTCGATAAATCCGCCGCTGGTGGGGCCCGTGGGCTTCTGGGGTGACTGCATGGGATCCCTCGTCTTCCTGGGGGATCGCAACGCCCTGCGAGCGGCGCTCCGGTCCGGCACCAATACCAAAAATAGTATCTTCGGGGCTGGTCGTGCAGGCACTCATTGCCGAAGAACACTCATTGTCCGCCTCGTCCCACCAGTTTACCACGGGCGCGTCATAATAGCGAGAATCGTAAGTGGAAAGAGGCAAGTAGGAGAAACGTAGTATTTCGTTCGTCCGATAAACCCTTGCATGGGCGGAGGGAAAGCCAGCCTGCGAGACACCGAAGAAACCAAACCTAATCGACGCAGAGATCGCAAAGACGCAAAGGACGCGAAGGGGGACTGGTTTTAACACAGAGCGCGCAAAGTTCACAGAGAACACAGAGCAATCTCTTTTTTTCTCTTCTCTGTGCCCTCTGTGTTAAGCCCCTTCTTTGCGTCTTTGCGGTTCCTTTGGTTTCTCCCCGCACCCGCCGGGCGATTCAGACTCCGGAGGTTTACGCGAAGAAGTCGCGGTCCTCCTCCAGAAGATGCGCTTGTGCGGCGCGGACGTTGAAATCGACGCCCATGCCGGGGCGATCCCCAACCGCGATGAAGCCGTCCACGACGATCGGGTCGGGCAGCCCCTCGACGATGTCGTGCCACCATTCCGGCTTGCCGGTGGGATATTCGAAGGCGATGTAGTTTTCCGGCAGCGTCGCGCAGACCTGGACGAGCGCCGCGAGGCCGAGCAGCCCGTCGCCGGTGCCGTGCGGGGCCATCAGGATGCCGTGCAGGTCGGCGTACTCCGCGACCCACTTCAGTTCCGCGATGCCGCCGATATCGCACGGGTCCGGGCCGAGGATGCTGACGGCGTGCCCCTCGATCAACTCCTTGAAGTTCTGCCGGAGGTAGATCTGCTCGCCCGTGTGGATCGGGGTCGAGGTGCTGCGCGTCAGGTCGCGGTAGAGGTCGGCGGAGACGTACGGGACGTAGTCGCCGGTGAGCAGGTCCTCCAGCCACATCACATTCAGCGGCTCCAGCGCCTTCGCCAGCCGGATCGCGTCTGGCACCGTCCAGCCGGGGCCGCAGTCGAGCGCGAGGCCGATCTCGTCGCCGAGCACTTCCTTCATCGCCTCGACGCAGGCGATGACGTGCTTCAGGCCATGCTCGGTCAGCAGGCCACGATCGCGGTTGCCGTGGAAGCCGACGGGCTGGGGTGTGCCGTAGTAGAAGTTGGGGATCTCCTTGAACATCTGGCTGTGGAAGCCGATGCCCTGCTTGACGATGGTGAAGCCCTCTTTGGACTCCTTCATCTTCGCCGTGTTCTCGGCGTAGTCGGCGGGGGTGTAGCCGGTCATCGGCGTGCGCACCGCGCCGTTGTAAACGCGCACCCGGTCGCGCACCTTGCCGCCGAGCAACTTGTAGACCGGCAGATTGGCGGCCTTGCCCGCGATGTCCCAGAGCGCCATCTCGATCGCGCTCACTGCGCTCCCCCACGGCTTGAACGCCCCGCGATGGCGAATCTTGAGCATCACCCGCTCGACATTCGTCGGGTCCTCGCCGAGGATGTACTGCTTGTACGTCAGCACCTGCGGCTTGAGGTAAGGCTTGTACGCCTCGATCTGCCCGTAACCGCTGATCCCCTCATCCGTCACGATGCGGATGACCGGGTTCTGCCCGATGACCGCGCATTTCAGGTCCGTGATCTTCATGCTTCGCGATGCTCCTCCCGTGATCTCCCGCCAGCCGTGGCCAATCTCGCCCCCGATAACTGCCAGACGCCCGAAACCGCGCGTCACCGCGTTTCAGCGTAGGGGAGGTCGCCCGTGCGGTCAATGACTTGCGCGGCGCATGTGGATGCCTGGTGGCGTCGAAGGAGGCGGATTCTCGTAATCCGCCTCCTTCGACGCCGCATGTTCTTTCAGGTTAACTACGGGGTCGCGTCGGGCGGGATGGTGCCGCCCGGCGTATTGTCCTCCGTCTTCTGATCACGCTGGGTGGACAGGCTCTGCGCCAACTGCGTGAATTGGGCGATTACCGCGTCTACACGCGCCTCAGTCTGCGCCGCTGTCGCATCCTTGTCCTGCGCGGCGGCTTTCAACTGGTTCTGCATCTGGTTCACGAGATCGCGCACGTTCTCCGGCACCTGGGTCGGGTCGTCAACCTGGATGACGTACTGGACCGCCTTCGCCACTGTCGTGCAATGCGAGCACTGGACATTCACCGCGATCGCCACGTTCTGCGGCGCGATCGTCGTCGCCGTGCGGCTGATGAGGTCGATCTGCAACGCAACGGCGAATGTCTCGCAGTTCGCGCACGAGGCGTATGCCTCCGCGTCGTTCGTCGGTTGGGCGTTGTCGCCAGGGATTCGATTTACCTGAATTTTCCCCTTGAGGCGGAACTTCCCGTCGTTCTTGTTAACGACCTTGACGATATTGCTGGGACCGCCGCCACCCTCATCGTAGTCGATACTGCCGTTACTGGTCGTCGGCGCGGTGGTTGAAGCGGCGGGTGCGGGCGTGCCGCTCGGAGCGCTCGTTGATGCAGCGGGTGTACCCTCGGTCGTCGTCGCTGGCGCGCCTGTGGTGCCGGTCGGCGTGGAGGCTGCGGTGGTCGGTGCCGCCGCAGGGGTGGACACTGTTGTGGCGGGTGCCACTGTTGGTGCGGTCGTTGCCGTTGGCGCGATGGTCGGAGCGGGCGTGTTCGTCGGTGGTGGCGCACCTAGGCTGCCAACGGAATTGTTTGGCGTCGCGGTCGCGGGGTCGTCGGCGCTGATCGCCGCCCCACCGAGCGCGATGCTGAGAATGAATGCGAGGACGACGAGCGCGGTGTACCAGCGGGCACAGTAGCGGAGTGACGGATACGACCTCATGCGATAAACTCCCTTCCTTCGATAGTTACGACGTCGTTACGGCACCTTCGTTGGCGTCGGTGTGAGGGTCCCCGTTGTATTCGTCGCACCGAGCGTTGCAACGCCGGATGCGGGTGTCGATGCGCCTCCGGTTGCTGTGCCAGCGGGCGTACTGGTTGGCACTCCCGCCTGTCCTGTGGATGCCAGCGTGCGCCCCGGCGTCCCCTGCGATGCGGGAGTGGCGGGCGCGCTCCCGACGGGCAGCGTGGCAAGTGCCGTGCTCGCCGACGCGGAGGGCGCCGATGTCGTCGCGGCCGGGACAACCGCTGGCGCGGCTGGCGCGGCTGGCTGCGTGGGTGCGGGGGCCTGTGCCGTGGCGCTCGCAGGAACCGGGGTGGGCACGACCGTTACCGGTACCGCCGTTGGGGCGCTTTCCGTCGGGGTGCCGGCGGGTGTCGCACCCGGCGTCCCACTCGCGGTGGGCGTTGTTGTCGCGCCCGGTGTGGCGCTGACGTTCGCCGTGCCCGTCGCGGTGATTGTTGTCGTGCCCGCAGGCTGTGTACCGGATGGTGCCTTCGTCGCCGTCGTCGGCTCGGTCACGGGCGAGCGGAAGGGCGCCGGCACCGCCGGTGGCAGCGCGTCGGAGACCGTGCCACGCTCAGTGGCGGCGATCGGCGTCCAGTTCTGCGCCGCGACAGTGTTGCGCGAACCGCTGAATGGAATGCTCGGCAGCCAGAGGAAGGCGAGGAGCGCGGCAAACGCGGCGGTCGCGAGGGAGCCGACGACGCGCCGCGCCGGTGTTGGCTTGGCCCAGTTCCACAACAATCGCATCGCCGTACGCCCCAGCGAGAAGAGTGCGAACCCCAGGCCCGCCACCGGCAAGGCGAGCAGCAGGATCTGGAGAACGGCTAGCGCAACGCCGCCATAGTGGCCGCTGCCCCCAGCATCCGCGAGCGCACTCCATTGCTTGCCGAACGAGTCCCAGGCGGTGGCGAGGATGCGTGGCACATTTTTGAGCATCTCGAAGAGCAGGAAGGCGAGGATCGGGATTGTGACGATGATATAGATCGCGAACAACACCTTCACCCACCGCTTGAATTCCGGGAGCTTCTCGTCCCCCTCCTTTTTCTTCAGCGGCAGCACGCTCCGGAGGAACGGCCCCATGTACGAGAAAAAATCGGGGATACCGGTGATGTCTGCCAGCGTCCAGTAGCCGTCCAGCCGCACGAAAGGCAGGCACTGATGGATAATGTCGACATCAATCAGGAGCACGCCGAGGAGCAGGAACGGCTGCCTGGTCAGCGCGTAGAGACCGATCAAGCCGAGGCAGAAAATGAGGTTGAAATAGAAGCCGCCGAGGTCGGTGCGCACGCGCGCCCAGCGGCCGAGGCGGTAGTTGTCCGTCACATCGGTGTAGAAAGCGGGATAGACGAGGTAGAACCCCGCGCCCATGCCGCGCACCTCACCGCCCCCGTACTCGAGCGCGGCGGCGTGGCCGAATTCGTGCCAGGCGGTGCCGACGACGATGATGCCGAGGATGACGAGCGTCAGCCACGGCTTGTAGACGGCCTCGTGGATGCTGCCCGCGATGCCATGGACGAAGAAGAGCCATCCCTGCGCCGCGAGGCAGACAAGCAGCATCGCGATCAGGATCGGCGGGAAGAAGAGGACCTTGAGGACCTTGGTGAGTGGCGTGATCAGCCCGCGCGGCAGCACCTTCGTCTTCATGTTGATCTTGAGGGGCGAGCGGACTGCACCCTCCCCCGCCGCATCTGCCCCAACGACCTTCCCGTCCGCGCCGACGACGACGCCGAGGGGAATCAGCTTGCTACCAATCAATTGCCGGACATTGTCCGCCGAGACATCCCGGTTGATCTTCTCGGACATCGCGGCAGCGATTTCGTCGAGGTTGCGCGTGCCGTCCACCTGCTCGGCGACATGGTAGAGGAGTTCGGTGAGGTGAATGAACTGGCCGTCCCGCTGAACCATCCACTGCGGCTCGGCGAAGCCGCTCTCCTCCATCTCCCCGCTCATCACGATATTCGGCGCGAGCGTCGGTTGCTCCGGCACATCGGCGGATGTGGGTGCCTGATCCGGCTGGCCTGCGGGCGTATTGTCGCCCGGCGTGGGTGGCCGAACCACCGCATCGGCTGTGGCGGCGCGCTGCGGGGCGACCGGCTGGTCTGTTGCCACGGCGGAATGTCGAGTGGTCCGGGCCATCGCTGCGCTCCTTGTTGCCTCATTGCAGGTCGCACCAGCGGACCGGAGATGGCACCCAGCTCGCTGGTGCGTAGGTTATTTTCTTTCGTGTTGTGCGCTTTTCATCCCTGCCTGCCTGGACTAGGAAAGCGGGGGAGTCTGTGTCGGCACGACCGCCGTTGTGGGATCGTCGCTCACGACCGGCGGTGCGGTCGAGGGGTCCCAGGGGAGAGGGGAATTGGGATTGATGATGGACATCTCCTCGCGGTCGGGAAGGATATTGCCCTGCTGTGCCGCGAGTTCTTCGTCCGTCAGCCCGTTCTTCCGGGTTTCACTCACGGTCTGCTCCTTCATCGTGCGATCGGTAAGCCGGGCAGTCAGGGGGCGGTCGGCATGTCCGCCCGCCCCCTTGCGCCCAGAGAAGTTACGTCGTCTGCGTGATCGGCGTGTTCTGGAGCGCGCCCGCCTCGGCGGTCGAGCCGTCCGAGAGGACATTCGCCGCGATCGCCGCGTTCACCGGGATGGCGGCGTTGAGGTTGACGAGCGACATCTCGTCGCGCTCGGGCAACTCCTCACCGCTCTGCTGCTCCAATTCGTCGGCGGTCAATTCCCGCTTCTTGTCATCAGCCATATCCATCTCCTATCGATAAACCACCAACCCATCACGACGACCGTTTAGGTCGTGCTCTGCGTGATCGGGGCGGTCTGCGTCGCAGTTGCTTCCGCAGTCGAGTTGTCCGAGAGGACATTCGCGGCGACTGCGGCGTTGATTGGTGCGGCGATATTCGCGTTGATGAGGGACATCTCCTCGCGGTCGGGCAGTTCTTCGCCCTGCTGCGCTGCGAGTTCTTCCGCCGTCAATGCCTGCTTCTTCTCGTCGGACATGATAGTGCTCCCTTTCTTGCGCCATACGACGCGCATATGAATCGAACCGGGTTTGCTCTCGCTTAGGTGCTCTGCGTGATCGGGGCGGTCTGTGTCGCAGTTGCTTCCGCAGTCGAGTTGTCCGAGAGGACATTAAGCGCCGCCGCCAGATTGACGGGTGCCGCCACATTCGCGTTCACGAGGGACATCTCCTCGCGGTCAGGGAGTTCCTCACCCGCCTGCGCCTCAATCTCCTCCGCCGTCAGTTCCTGCTTCTTCTCGTCGGACATGTGATATGCCTCCTACTGATGTGACTCGCTGGCCCGTGCCGAAGAGTCCTCATTCTTACTTCTTTGCTGACTCGTCATTGGTTCCCTCAACCGACTTCTCGCCGTTGTGCTGGATAATTGGCGCTACCTGTGTTGCCGAGGCGTGCACGGTACCGCTGTCCCGACCAACGTTCTTCGCGACCTTGATGTTGGTACGCCGCGCGACGTTGATGTGGCTGCCCTCGGCCGGGGCGTCGTGTACCGCATCCGCGACGGTCTTAATCGCGTCGGTAATCGCCGCCACCGTTGGGTGCGTACGTCGGTGGGAACTCATATTCACCTCCTTCGCTCCTTCGATCCAGCTCATGAAGCGAGCAATAAGCAGCATGAGCCACGATGATCGTCCTGCCGGGTACGGATGTACCAATGACGGATGAGGATGGTGGCGTCGCGACCCCACTATTGCCTCTCACTTGATAGTTCCACCTACTGGAACATGAGGGTTCCCACGCGCGGAAGTGCGGCGAGATTTGCCCAAAATTATTGAAAGAGTAGTATGTTGTATGGTGCTACTGGCCAGATGGGATGAGGCGCACATACACCGTTTTTCTGGTAACTCTGACCCATATGGGTAGTACCCCACTAAACCGTGGTCAGGCAGCATGGGCCACCTCCCGCAGCCAGTTGGGTGGTCGTCCTCGTCGTTTGACGGTGGGTACCGGCACCGGGACGGTCAGCAGTTCGTGCATCGTCCAG
>JAABUS010000982.1_pt1 | contig 67236 bp, 72 predicted proteins | sample 5560161 | NCBI WGS metagenome assembly JAABUS01 (sample SAMN10711885, study PRJNA513376) | rock metagenome | isolation source: Antarctica rocks | place: Antarctica: Victoria Land, Trio Nunatak nord | collected 2016-01-04
AAGGTAATCCTCCAATCAATGGCCCTTGTATGCTTACATAATTAAAAGCGTTGTTTAAAACAATAAAAAGCCGCTAGGAGGTTTTAAACACGCTTTTTGTAGAAAAAGCGGTTTTTTTCGTTCCCTAGCTGCACGTGTCGTGTGAATAATAGGCTGAGCTAAAAGGCTAGTGGCGCGCTAGTGTTTCCGCTTGGACCAAAGTGAACGATTGATACATTTACCCCTGACGCTAACACATCTGACTTCATCCGCCCAATTGTTGCACTCAACGCAGGATCCCCCGACATGCGGTGCGACGACAGGAAACACCGCAATGTTTTCCTTAGAGCTTCATATTCAGACCAGGAAGTAGGTGACATGTGATGCCAAACCGACTCCAGTTTCCGCTCTTCCGCTGTCACCAACAGTCATGCGTGACATGGATTACAGTACCGGTTTATCCATTGGTAATATTGACAAGTATTGAGCCGGAGCCGCCTCCCCACTCGCAAATGAGGTTACTATTTCAATACACGGTCTCGTCCAATCAAACACGAGAAGCGGGGCAGTAGCAAGTCGCAAGTGGTAATCTTCCCTGCAAGTTCTGGTCTGGGTGGTGGAGCCAGTATCGATCATTACGTGAAGTTGGCAACCTAACACCGGCATCCCACCCAATCAGACACCGCTTTGCCGCTTGTATACTGTGTACCCCCCATTACCCTCCCCTTTCCCCTTTCCCCTTTTCCCTCTTCCCGATCAGCGGATTAATCTCACGGGAGGTATAAGGATCAGGTACCCGCGGCATAGCCTGTTTCTGTTTCTTCCTCTGCCCAACACCCAAATTTCACTCGTACTTCTTTTAAAAGTAATCTGCCCACCTGTCTCTGCTCGACTTCGGTCATCACACTCTTTAAGACAGAAACTCGCGACAACATACTACACTCTCTTAATTCTTCACCTTCAACCTACCTACCTACTTCTTAAAACCCCAACCTTCAAGAACCTTTACCAAATTCAAAATGCGTTACTCATTCGCTGTCACCGCTCTTTTGGTGGGTGCGGTCACCGCTACCCCGGCTCTTCAAGCCTCCCAGCCCATGGTCTCCCAGATTGGCGATGGACAGATCCAAGCTCCTGGCCCATCCTCCGCACCGGCCTCTGCACCCGCAGTGCCAGCGTCCAGCAACTCCCCAGCGAGCTCTGCGCCAGCTGCTCCCCCGGTCTCTATCGTGATGAGCACGCAGGAGGTGACCATTACCAGCTGCGGTCCCGAAGTGACCAGCTGCCCGGCTCGCTCCACCGTGGTCTCGACCACTTCTTTCCCGGTCACCCAGCCGAGCGCTCCCGCCAGCTCTGCGCCTGCTGTTCCGGCTTCTTCCGCACCAGCGACTAGCGAGGCTTCTTCTGCCCCAGCGACCAGCGAGGCTTCTTCTGCCCCAGCGACCAGCGAGGCTTCTTCTACCCCAGCGACCAGCGAGGTTTCTTCTGCCCCAGCGACCAGCGAGGCTTCTTCTGCCCCAGCGACCAGCGAGGCTTCGTCCGCGCCTGCCGTTCCAGCTTCAAGCAACTCCCCCGCCTCGTCCCCAGCTGCTCCCGCTGTCCCGGCTTCTTCTGCCCCAGCGACCAGCAAGGCTTCGTCCGCGCCTGCCGTTCCAGCTTCAAGCAACTCCCCCGCCTCGTCCCCAGCTGCCCCCGCTGTTCCGGCTTCGTCTTGCCCAGCCACGTGCTCCCCAGTGACCATCTACTCGACCGTCACCGTGGCTGCCAGCCCATCGCCTGCCCCGGCCGGCCCAGCTTCGTCCGCACCCGCCGTCCCGGCTTCCAGCAACTCCCCAGCCAGCGCCTCAGCTGCCCCAGGTGTCCCAGCTTCATCCGCACCTGCAGTGCCAGCTTCCAGCAACTCCCCAGTTCAGGCTAGCCCAGTTGCCCCATACCCAGTCGGCCCATCCGGTGTTGGCGCTCCCGCCAGCTTCCCTAGTGGAACCGGTGCATCAGCGTAAGCAATACTTCCGTCCTCCAAGCCCTCCCATCTTACTAACATTAAACAGCGGTCTCCCCAAAGCCACCGGCCCAGCTGCATTCACCGGCGCCGCCAGCACCGTCGGCAGCTCCTTCGCTGTTGTCGCACTGGGTGCCATCGCCGCTGTTCTCCTCATCTAAGACTCTCATATCGCTACGAATGACCTTGCCCATATATTATGGAGAGGTTTACCAATGGATATAGATCTTCGATGATGGCGGGTTTCATGCTTGTCAAATTTTTCGGGTGGGGTTGACGGATGGTGTGTAATGGTTGATTGGAGACATAAAAGGTCCACATTGGATGTGGAATTTATTGGCTTCCCTTCTGGTGGGGTGTGGTGGTTGTACATACGAGAGGAAAATCGAGGATGTGATTTCAATCTCTCACTTTGACGTTTGTGAATCACGAATTCATCATGATCGCTTTGATTGATTCTATCCACCCCCTTACTTGCGCCCACGCATCCCCATTTCCCCACCCCACCCACTCCCACTCCCACCACAACTCCCCATCCCATCCCATCCCATCCACCCACCACCATCCCCACCCAACCGCACCTATCCCATCCTAGAATCCAAATTCCCCCTTCCCGACTAACACCAGCCAAAGCTCAAACCCACACAACGCGTGCCCCCCCGTCACAAATTCCCCCTAAACCCCCAAACGCTTCATCCAACAACCATAGATTTGGCATACACATGCGTTTTCGAAGACTCGACTGAATCAAGGAGCGAGTTTTATCTGTACCCGAAGGAACTACAGTACCGCCCCTTTCTCCTATGTATGTATAGCGCACTCGGAGATCCCCCCAAACCCCTCACCCACCACCCAGAAATCCCCCAAAAAACAACTCTTGCCTGAAATTGCCGACTGGCTATTCTCCATACCTATGCACTCCGCGCCCTCACCCTCTAATAGGACCCCGGATTACAGTCTTAAATCTGGAATAACACCGAACTTTGCCGGTCGCCTTACCTGATGCGGTAAAAGTATGAGCGTTACCCGTACCTTAGGCTGCGAAGTCATCCAGAGGGTCGCTAAGCCAAAGGGGATTAGGGGAAGAAGTAATCATGAATTCCGACGAGAACCATATACCCGAGGAGCATCGCGTCCACAGGTAAGGATAGCTGTTGGCCTTCGTCCTCATATATTCTGACTCACAGACCCGGTAAATGGCTGCCTCACGATCATCGAGTTCACAAACAATGGCTCGGCGGTGTGATCGATCATGTCGATGAAAATCCACAAGAATTGATACCCATACTCAAAGAATTCAAAGACTTAATAGAAGAAGATACGCGGATGTATCTCCTATTCTCCACCATGTTCGAGCAAGTCCCGAGCAAGAAGCCTTATTCCAAGGACCCCACCGGCCATCGCCAAGTTCGTGACTACAATCACATGCTGCAGCTGCTCAACCACCTATTGACTACGGCACCGTCTTGGAGCGACAAGTCGCACACAGTTGGTCTGGTTGGCCTCCCTATCAATGCTCTTTTAACCTGGCCCATGGGAACAACAAGTGGTTTTGCGATTTTCTTAGACCCAAAAATGAATGCCATGCTCAAGAGGGTACTTAACGTATGGGCACAGTACCTTAAATCTCCGGCGTCGGCTGAGGTTCTCAATACTGGTCCATCAGGCTGGTTCGGTGCAACGAGGGTCAAGGACCTCACGGCAGTTGCGAATATCGGAGAAAGTTCGTATGCTTTCGAAGAGATATATGTCTGCGATCCCTCGGCAAAGTATCACGGTTTTAAATCTTGGGATGAGTTCTTCACTCGCGCTTTCAGAGACGGTATACGACCTGTTGCGGCTCCAGATCATCCGGAGATTATCGTCAGCGTGTGCGAGTCAAAGCCCTATAAGGTCGCGTACGGCGTCAAATCCCGTGACAAGTTCTGGATCAAAGGCCAGCCCTATTCTCTCGTCGATATGCTGGCACACGACGAATGTGCCGAGCAATTCGTCGGCGGCACAATCTACCAAGCCTTCCTAAGCGCCCTAAGCTACCACCGCTGGCATAGCCCAGTCAGCGGCAGGATCGTCAAAGCGTATGTGCAAGACGGAACGTATTACTCTGAGCCGCTCTTCGAAGATTTTGGTCCCTCGCACGGGGCTGATAGGGCGGGAGAGAGTACTGGACAAGGCTATATCACTGCCACTGCTACACGGGGCATCATCTTCATTGAAGCAGACAATCCCGCTATCGGCCTGATGGTTGTCTTAGTGGTGGGCATGGCAGAGGTTTCCACCTGTGATATCACGGTCGAGAAGGGCCAATGGGTTGAGACGGGTGAGCAAATTGGGATGTTCCATTTCGGCGGATCAACCCATTGTCTATTGTTCAGGAAGAACGTCGATGTCCACGGGTTTCCCGAGTCTGGCAGGACGCAAAACGTTCCCGTACGTAGTGAACTTGCTGTTGTAAGGCCCAGTCCTTCCTAGTTTAGTTTTCAAGATGGGTAGGGATCAAGGGAAAAAGTCGGTCGAGATCAACAAACTTGCTAAGAGCGTACGTATATGTTGACGACTACGAGTAAATGATGCTGCCAGGAGACACAAAAATACAGCCCAAGCCAACGTTCTAAGTTTACAAGGAGCTGCTTTCCGAGAAATCTGGGCAGTCCTGAAAAACAACTCATGGGCCGGTCTATGCATCTCTGCCCTCAGGTGATGAACCAGGTGCCTATCCAAGGCACTAGCAGACGAGTCCTTGATGTCCATTTAGAGTAGATCTAATAGTCTCCTATCTCCGTCCAGGAACTCAATGCCTCAACTCCCAAGCTTCTGATTCGGACATCAATACTGAGGTGATGGCCCTTCGAAATCACGCGCATGGCTCCTTGACCCCTGTCTTGATCAACCACCAATTGATCGGAAACGCCGTCCAGTGCCCCAAGAACATTCCAATCTACGGACCTGTTAGCGAAGATAGTCCTCGATAGAATCTTTTGGGTTGAGCTGAGATATACCTGCATCATCCACCAATACGCCACCGTGTCCATTGGCAACTTCCCGTCAAAAATTGCAACTTGAAAAATCGCCATCCAGCCAAACAAGCCGATTTCGAAGAATGTTAAGGAGAGAAAGTCGGCTTTTGCGGACCGCCACAACGTTATCAGGCCATACTGGCCCGTCATTGGAGCGATGGAGAAATATTGGAAGAAGATGCCAAAGAAGAGCGCGTGGACGTAATCTGTACCGTTAATTAGAGTTGAGCCATCGGTATTCCCCATTGCATTTCATACAGTGACAACCATGGACGTAAGTGACAGAAGACGAGGAAGATGCACTGACCTGCCAAAAACTCTACCCACATTTCGCTTCCGTCAATTTCAAGACCAGTCCCGTACACGAACCATTCTCCGACAATGTCGCCAAGCAAACAGCCAGCGCCGCAGTGGCAGACAGCAATGGTAATCGTTGCAAATATGGGTCGTTCGCCAGCATCGTGCTGCATATGAGAGTGTCCGGATATATGGTGGTCACCCGCGTCCTCCTGCATCGGGCCATGTCGGGACATATCCTGGTGCTCTTCATTATGTTCGGATGTATAGCCTTCATGTTGACTGCTCTGCACATCCGTTCCATGGTCTTCATGATCGTGGTACCTATGTTCCTCGACCACGCTGTCGATTTGATCGTAGTCAGTTCGGACTTTGGCCGGTCGCCCGTGCTTGAGATAGGTCCACAATGTTATGGGAGCTAGATAGAGTGCGTTCAAGACGTAGACTGGAATCCTGTCAAAGCAAATGCTTGTCATTTCGATGTTCCCCTGCACTTCGAGTATTGCCGAACGAAGCCTACATCACTCCCATCATAGTCCTCCACCCTTTCCGCTGAAAGATGTCCAGCAAGATCCACAACGAAACTAGTCCTGCTATGCCGATGGAGATAACAGAGATGACGGTCAACGCCAGCGGCGGGTTGTACGGTGGTTCGTTTGCGTTCATATTGCCGGTAATTGGAGCAGAAACAAATTGCGGAGGATCACGGAACACCTAGAATATATCAGGGGCTGCACAAATGACGCGTTCTTGTTATACGCACAAATGCCGCACATTCGCCATGTTCCCCTCTCATCAACGTAGAATATTGTTGATTGCGAAACCTGAGAATTTGCCGAGAGCCCCGTCAAATTTAGTGGCGAATCTTCAAAAAGTGCAAAATAAGAACCAGAGTTGTAAAATCAACCCCACTACCCTTTCGATGCTTCATATGTAGTATATACAATGTCCCATATGTGGCCGATCCAGTGCGTCATATGTAGTATATTCAGTGCCTCTTATGTGGCCTACCCAAAGCTCCACATGTATTATATTCAATGCTTCATACATGACCTATTCAGTGCCCTATATGTGGCCTATTCAGTGCTTCATATGCGGCCTACCCAATGCTTCATATGCGGCCTACCCAGTGCTCGATATGTAGTATATCCAGCGCTTCATATGAAGGCGAAAGGAAGCTCTGTAAATACGGTGTGAGCTAGATAGAATGAGCCTAGGCAGTAGGAGTTGCAGCAGGGTTGAGTTCCCTCGCTGCTCCCTCTAAAGCGGCCCTGCTCCCTTTTCCCGATCGAAAACGGCAATTGCCAATCCTAAGTTCGGGGTGTATATAATATATATATATATATTTTTCTCGAAATTCTGCGGACGTCGTGGTTGCGGATCTTGACGTTTTTCTCCCTCCTCCTCCTCCTCCACACGGCGCACGGTCGTCTGAATTTATTTTTAAAAAAATTTGAGGTGGGAGAATTTTTACTCCTTACCCTCCCCCCTCCTCGTCTAGGCGGGAGTGGATGGTTTGGTTTGATGGGGGGGAGGTTTGTGAGGGTGGTGTGTGGTTGATGAGGACGGGGGGGGGAAAAGAAAGTTAGGAGTGAAGAGGGGACGAGGGTCGAGTTATGGGTTGTGTGTGGCCTTGGGTGAAGAAAGGAGGGTTGTCGAGTTTGCTGCTTTAGATAAGCATAGCATCCCCAATAGCAAGCTGGCTCATACCGGGACTTTTATGGAGGGCGTACTAGGAGCGGTGGTATTCGTTAGGCTATAGTTTGTTGAATATAGGGGAAGGGGGCGTTGTGAATTGTTTTTGGAGAAGTGAAAATAGAAAAGGCTTTGGTGTTTGGTTGGTATGCTCCAGCTAGTGAAGCTGATGATTCCCATCCAACAACGAACACAAACGCTTGCTCCTAGGCAGGGAAAGGTCAAGCGCAGCATAGATTTGTCCATCTGGAAGAACCACTGTCACAGCCATAGATCGCCCTCGGAATTTTCCATCTCCCCACTAAGGAACGCATCATCATATCCTTCCGCCCTTCTTTCGTCACCATGTCTCCACAGCAATCTCCAAGCCCAATATCCTTCGAAATCCTCCTCCCCTATATACTCAAGACGAAAAAGAGCGTGAACCTAGAAAGTAATACCTCGCCAACCGCATTCTCGACGCTCATTTCGAGTTTATCGTGGCATACTAGAAGTCTCCTTAAGGAGAGGTTGAGGGATCGGTGGATGTTGGGGTTTGCTGCTTGGGTTGGGAAAGGAAGGGAGGAAGGGGGGCTAGGAAGGAGGGGAGTATGGGCGGATAGGCGAATCGAATTAGAGGGGGCCATTTGGGGCTGCGTGGTTTGGTGAAGCGTGGACGGATCAGGAACTGGGAGCCTCTGCTTATAAACCTTCGACTAGATATCGTTGTTCAAGTAGGGATTTGACCAAGCAGAGAATTTGATCCGGACGGAAGCTGGACATGTGGTGGGAGGGCCTAGATTGAAGAAGGCAAGGTAGAAAAGGATGGCGCATCCAAGACGGCGATATCAAGAGGTGTGATTTCCGAGGAAAGGGTAGGCATCAGCCTGTACTCTCGATGTGGCTGTCGTTCACTGGTGCGCCAGCTGCTCCATCACGGTTGGCCCTCCAGACACCGCCTTCGTCTCCACCAAACTCCTCTAGCTTCCAGACTTCTACCTTAGCCTTGCACTCTTCTAATGCCTCCTCTCCAGCTCTCCAAGCTGCCTGGCGATGAGGTGCCGAAACCGCAATCAGTATACTCTCTTCCCCAATGGGAACAACTCCTAGACGATGTACCATGCTGATGGCAGTCAATGCATGCTTCGCTTTCACAGCTTCCGCGATTGACAGCATCGACTTGAGGGCTCGGGGTGGATAGGATGTGTATTGGAGCTGCGTTACAGGCTTTCCGCTGAAGTTGTCACGAGTCGTACCTGAAGGTCTGTTGTTAGGCTTAGTTGTAGATGGGTAGGGTAGAGACACAACCTGCGAAGAGAACTATGGCACCAGCCTTTGAGCTTTTGACTTTTGCTACGACGGAGGTAATGTTAAGCTCTGAATGCGTCAGTGACACTGATACGCCGTCCGCCTCGAGATGCTGGGGGTCGTTAGGCGGCATTGTAGAATGAAGACGGCTTTCGGGATTGTCATTGGTAGACGCTCAATTTGATAACTGGGGGGGATATGCGTGATACATGATGGCATATGTGAAATCACCCGTAGAGGTCCAAGGCAATGGTATCTAGTTGCTCCGACTTGCTGTCTTTCTAAAAGGAACAAGTGCAAATCGGCAATTGGAGCTACAGAATCATATATGTAACACGCATGATTGGTCAGTGTCTTGCCAAGCCTCGTCGACGACTATTCGGATCTCGACTTGTCTAGCAAGTCACGATCATAGTGGTCTGGCGCTGCAAGAGTTCTCGTCCCTTTTCCTCCGGCGATGTAGATAGGCTCGATTCTGTTGGTCTGCATGAAGCTCTCGTATCTACAAGCTCGCTCGGAGGATCCGAGGCATTCCAAGTCGGGATGAAATCGCTCTAAAAGGACTTCTGATAGATCTAAGAAACCAAACACGGAATAAGCGCTTCATGAATTCCAACCACTAGATATGGCACCACGATCAAGCCTTCCTGTGGTCGCCAACTTCGACAGTAACCACGTCCTGATCGGCGCTGGTGTTTCCATTTTCCACATTGCAACCGCTCGAGTAGACTTATGTTACCATAGCGTAGACCAATATTGGTTCTTACCTAAAGGTCGACGAGATTCGAACGAAGATTCAGGTTCTGGCGCTGAAAGAGAAGGATTTGAGGAGGTAAACATCATGACGTCTTCAACTGTCCGAGGTGGACTGATAGCATTTCCAGTCTGGATACCGCAATCGTCTTCTCCCCGTTCCTCTGTCTCACCGCCAACCTAAACCACACAATCCCTCCGTTACTACAGCTGCATCTGCTACTGAGCCTATCTGGACACAATTAGTGCCACAATCTCCAACGACACAGTATATTCTCTTTTGGTATATTGCTGAGACCGTCCCTCCAGATCTGGAATCTTCCTTGCAAGATCAGACAGCGGCACAAAGGAACGCTTACCAATATCCTCCCAAATACCCTGCGAATCTCACCCTTGTGGAAAGAATCAAGCTGGAGCCAGAAGGATATGAGCCGCCAAGGCATGAAAATACAGGAGTAGATGCTGAAGAGGCTCTATATGAATCGTACTTGCTGCCCGTCGAACAAGCAATAGGAAAGCTTGGACGAAGTGTAAGTGCAGACGTGGTTCGTAGGGGTTGGGCAGCAATCTGTCTGAGGCGTGAGATGGAAGAACGATGTACAGAAAACCAGATAGGTGTAGGGAACTGACAAACCACGATGTCTCCTCTTGCAACCTTTAAACGGTTGAAAGCGTTATTGGAAAAAGATCTTCTATCTTCTCGCTCGTAACGGCCTCACTGCGTCATCTAACTCGCGAAAAGGAACTCGAGATATCAACAATTCCGGACAGTTCTCGCTGATTCTAATGAACGGAAATATTTGTACGGCTGGGCTAGCTACCTGCGTACAACGCTGCCTCTCCTGAGCCGATGCTAGGCACCCGCTTGAGATAGCAAACGACGTTGTGTGCCTGAAACAGAGTATGTTCTCAGTGGTCCAGAGAAATGCTGAAAGTCGAATCATTTACGTTCAATGTTTCCTTACGGCTCAATGACTATACAACGAGGCTCCTTCTCGCGCTCATCATGCGGACCACGCTACAAGCTCTTGTCACTCACTGTAGCTTGTTAGACTTGGTTAGCATCCATCGGTTATAGCAGTACAAGGTGGTATTGAAAATTAGCACACTCTTCAGCATATTTTGGCTTTGACTTCCTTTAATTCCCTAGACCTAAATCCTTAAATCACTAATGACTGAAAACATGAATGGACGGTCAACAAAATAATGGAGAGAAGTGGAATAAAGACATGACTCGGCGACAAACAGGATTTCAACGACGCGTGAACAAATGACCCCATAAACCCGAGAAATCCAGAACATAATGAAATACCCGATATCCGCTAAACCCTGGAAACACTTGTCGACTCCCCATCTTCCAGTCAACCGTCATGCTGGACTTTCTTCGCAATAATAACAATAGAGCCCGGCGTTGCTCTGCTTCCTCATTCGAACAAAGGGGTTGAGGCGCCTTGGTTCCTCACTAGAAACTTCACCGGCTGCTTTCCGAGTAACCCAGACATTCCGAAATCACAAAAACAAAATGGAAAAGAAAAGAAAAGAAAAGAAAAGACCGTGCTCCACGACTCCGAGGTATATCTCTATCCCGGCTTTTCAGGCTTGAGTCCTCATCTGTTTCCCTGCCCCTGATGACAGTATCTGTCCTCCGCCCGTCGAAACCTGGGTCCGTTTACCACTGCTTTTCTCTTCAGGTAGAATCTTCCGTAGGCTTTTTCAAGTTGGCGAAAAGACCAGATGTCCCCTTTCCTTTCTGTGCCCCTCGTATGAGGTATTTTTCACGATTGTCAACCGGATCGATTATCAGGGCCGGGTTGGATGGAGGTGGTGGAGGCGGAGGCGATGGCGGGGCAGAAGACAGTGGCGATCCGTCGCTCGACGATGGTGGTGATGGCTGGCCGAGGGGTTGTTGCACAATCGGCTGCGGAGCCCCTGGTGTCAGATTGGGAACACGGGGATTGAGCGTTTGACGGCTTCCAGGGGGTGGAAAGCGCTTTGGCTTTTCCTCAAGCTCTTGCTGGGGCTGCGGCTCGGCTGGACTCATGCGCGGAACACCCAGCCATGATTTGGCCTGCGGTGGTGTGGTCGTCTGCCTTGGAGGAAGGGTCTGACTCAGGGAAGTAGGGCTTGAGAAATCGAAAGCCTTGTAAATAGAGCCGTGGATTTGTGGGCTGGGGTTGGTGACAGGACCCCAGGGAACCGGGTGAGTACTTGGGCCGTAGGGTATACCAGTCGGCGGAAGAACGGCAGGATTGTGTGGAGGAAGAGCGGAGGTACTTGGGCCCCGGCGATAGCTAGGAATATATGGAGGCGCGGTGGTACTTGGCCCGGAGGTAGTGGCAGGAACGTAAGGAGGCGCGGAGGAACTTGGGCGAGGGGAATTGGCAGGACTGTAGGAAGTGCCATGGACCCGTAGGCCCGGAAGGAGCGGAGGGCCGTAGGATCTAGTGTCAAGGGTGTGGGAAGGAGAGCGGGAGGCATAATAAGAGCCAGTAGTACTAGAGCCAGGGGCCACGGAAGGAGATGGCACAGGAGACGTGACACGAGAGAAAGGAGAGAAAGGAGAAGGCTTCCGCGATGCTTCGTCCACCGACCCCTCGGATGAGGATGCTTCAGGGCTTGCTGATGCCTCTCCAGATCTAACTCCAGATTCTTTCTCGAACTCTGCGTCTCCCGGAGGCTGCGCCATCTCGAGGTCAGTCTCGGACTTTGCATCTGCCGGAGACTGCGCCATCTCGAGGTCAGTCTCAGACTTTGCATCTCCCGGAGACTGCGCCATCTCAAGGTCCTGCTCTGACTCTGCGTCTCCCGGAGACTGCGTCATTTCAAGGTCAGCCTTGGACTCTGCATCTCCCGTAGATTGCCCCATCTCAAAGTCATATTCGGACTCTGTTGGCGAGGGACCCTGCGATACGGTGGAAGCCTCCCATGGAATTGACTGGTAATCTGGTTCTTGGAGCACGGCTTTTGGGGGCGTGTCGAATCTAAGCTTCTTACTCGGATTCATCTGCTGAATTTCCGCTTTTGGTAGCGACGACTGCGGCACTCCGGCAAAGGCGCTGCTCTGGTCACTCATGTCGAGCGGTGGTAATTCCGGCAAGTCTCCCAGACCAATCATATTGAATGGTAGTAGTTCTCCCCTATCCTCTATCACCTGAAGATGATCCATCACGTCGTATTGCGCGAAATCTTCAAAACCGGTGATCTTTTCAGAGTCTTCCTCAACATCATTCTCCAATCCCTCCATTGCTTCTTCCCATTGGTACTGGTTGAATTCAGGGAACATGTCAACATTGGTGCCAGCATCGTTCTGGGTTGCGAAAGGCTCCGGTGAAGGCACTGACGCAGAGAGCTTCAGTTGCTCCAGGATGTCCGCCAGGGTGGGTAGTGTACTATTAGTTTCCATCTCTGGCGCCTCCTGCATCTTTGCTACTTCTGGCACATCTGGCATTTCTTGCACTACTGGCGCCTCTTGTACCTCTTGCGTTTTATCAGCTTCGATGTGCTGGCGCTGGTCAGGCTCGCCAGCGCCGGGGTTCACTGGAGCGCTTTCCTTTGCTAAGTGCTCTTGTCCGCCCTGAATCTGCTGGTCTTCAGCATGGAAGACTGCTTTCGAAGCGCTCGCCTGAGCATCTTGGGCTGCCTGCTTTTGGACATCTTCGGGCTTCGGAATTATAGTATCGAAGGCCGCTTTCTTTACCTCCTTCTCAATCATATGAAGAGCGGTTGTTCCAAAAGGGCGCTTCGCTCGAGAATTCGCATTCGACTTGAACTTGGAAGCCTTCGTGACCGCAGAGCGCATCGCTTGAAAACTCGACGATGGAGCCTCAATCTTTCGAGCCACTGCAGCAGAAGGCTTTGTTGCTGGAGAGGATGGTTTAGGCTCATCGTCATGCACAATAGCGACGACATGGTCAAGTACAGTATTGGTGGATAATTTGGGTGCATCCTCGGTCGTTATAGTAGAAAGTCCTACTGCTTTAGATTTTGACGGTTCAGACTCTGCTTGAGGAGCAACGGCAGTAGAGACTTGGTCTGAGTTGAAGGCCGATGGCTCAGGCTCATCCATTGGCGTCGCAGCAGGCACGTCTACTGGTCCAGACTTTGACGACTTGGTCGCATCCTTGAGGGCCATCACTGTTGCTGGAGAGGCCGCGAACACGGGGTCGACCTTGGCTTCAAGGGCAGCAGGAAGAACTTCCTTGCTTGAAGCGTTGGACGCAACTTTGCCAGTAAATGCACCATGGTTACCAATCAACTCAATAAAGTTATCGACGTGTTTTTGAAGGTTCTGGATCTCGGCCGCTTGTTCCTGGCTGTTGGCTTGATGCTTCTGAGTCTGAGCATCTTGAGCTTCCTTTAGCAACTTGAACTCCTTGAGATCGGCCTCTCGACCCTTCTTTGCCGTTTGAAGCTCCTTTTGGAGGCATTCGTAGAAATCAGTACCAATTATCTTCTCGGTCTCTAAGCGGGAGACATTTCCTTCCGAGGCGGACACCTTTCGCTCCAAGTCGGACACCTCTTTCTGCAAGACGGACACCTTGGCCTTGGCCTGCTTCACTTCGTATGCCTGGACGTCCCTGGCAGTTTTAGCAGCCTGTACTGCCTCTAGCTCGTACTTAGCTTTCATCATGTCTTTTTCCTTCTTCAAAGCATCGATCTCCAACTTTAGGTCGTGCACTTTGGTACGAAGCTCATCTGATTCCCCTGAGGATATCTTTTGCTTTTCGAGCTCGTTGCGCATCTCAGCTATCCTTTGGTTACAGAGATTTTCAGCGTCCGCACGCCGATCCGTCTTCCTCTTTAACGAGGCGTCTTTCTTGTCGATTACGAGAGACTTCTCTCGGGATTCTGCGTCTAAGGCTCTGCACTTTCTCTCGGATTTGAAAAGCTTCGATTCTACAGCCCGGATGTCGTGCACTTTTGCCTCTGTTTCCGCTTGTTTCTGTAGGACGCGCTTCATCTCCTCGTCGTGCTTGCTCGTGATCGCGGTCACCTCTGCCTTGGACCTCATCTGTTCCTTTCCCTTGAACTGGTCGGCCTCACTAGCGTACTCCTTTCGGATTTCGATACGCTCATGCTCCAATCTCTCCTCGTACTCCTTCCTTAGGCTCTTCCGGCTACTTAGTTCGATCTCGCGGAGGCGAGAGATCTCAACATAAGCAGCCTTGAGCTTCAGGGCCATGCCGGTTAGTTGCCGTTTAAATTCAAGCACCACTTTGGCCGCTTCGTCTCGTATTGTTCGACGCTCCCAAGAAATGCGTGCAATTGACACGTACTGGTGCAAGGTGATTACCAAGACATCATACGGCACCCTCCAAACGATATTTCGCCACTCTGGCGGTGGCGGGAATCTTGGTACGTTATCTGTGGCTGCGGTAAGCGGCGGCGACTCCTGACTCTGGAGGATGCTGAGATATAGTGGAGATGGTGGGGGTAGTATCATGGTGCCGTTAAATAACCGTAGGCGGTGATATGTATTCGCCCAGTCGTCGGCATTTGGTACGTACCGAGGTGGTGGAGATGATATTGGTGCGGCGTATGGGATTGTCGTCCACCCGTGGTGGAAGCGGTCAGTCGCATATCGAGAGGCATTTCTTCCAAAAAAGGTCACCAACGCTGTGGCGAGCACGCTCATCATTACCTGAAGGCAGTACATTTTCTCGATAATCCGTCTGAGAGGAGGTAAATGGTATTGATGCGATATTCAAGAGGCGGGAGATAGCCAAGATCACCACAATTTTGATGGTGTTAAGGCGGGAGAGTGAGGTGTTTAGAGTAACTGATCCACAGAGCTGATCCGAGTGAAGGTAGTATGTAGGTATTAATAACAGTCTTCGATATCTGAGCTGATGCTGATGCGGGAGAGTGAGGTGTTTAGAGTAGCTGATCCACAGAGCTGATCCGAGTGAAGGTAGTATGAAGGTAGTGACAACAGTCTTTAATATCTGAGCTGATGCAGATGCAGGAGCAATTTTTGAGAAATGGTGTTTGATACTTTGCCAACGGTGGTCGAACGATGGAGGAAGAAAGCCAAGATCACCACAATCTTAACGGTGTCAAGGCGGAAGAGTGAGGTGCTCAAAGTAGCTGATGCAAAGAGCTTAGCGGAGTGAAGGTAGTAACAACAGTCTTCGATATCTGAGCTGGTGCAGATGCAGAAGCAATTCTTGAAAGATGGTGTTTGATACTTTGCCAACGGTGGTCGAACGATGGAGGAAGAAAGCCAAGATCACCACAATCTTAACGGCGTCAAGGCGGAAGAGTGAGGTGCTCAAAGTAGCTGATGCAAAGAGCTTAGCGGAGTGAAGGTAGTAACAGTCTTCGATATCTGAGCTGGTGCAGATGCAGAAGCAATTCTTGAAAGATGGTGTTTGATACTTTGCCAACGGTGGTCGAACGATGGAGGAAGAAAGCCAAGATCACCACAATCTTTTGACGGTGTCAAGACGGAAGAGTGAGGTGCTCAAAGTAGCTGATGCAAAGAGCTTAGCGGAGTGAAGGTAGTAACAACAGTCTTCGATATCCGAGCTGGTGCAGAAGCAATCTCTGAAAATGGTGTTTGATACTGTGTCAACGGTGGTCGAACGATGGAGGAAGAAAGCCAAGATCACCACAATCTTGACGGTGTCAAGGCGGAAGAGTGAGATGTTCAAAGTAGCTGATGCAAAGAGCTTAGCGGAGTGAAGGTAGTAACAACAGTCTTCAATAGCTGAGCTGATGCAGAAGCAATCTCTGAAAATGGTGTTTGATACTGTGCCAACGATGGTTGAACGACGGAGGAAGGAAGAAGAAGTTGGGTTGAGGAAAAGCTCAAATATAGACCACTGAAAAATAATTAATTTGCTAGCGCTCAACACCCTTTATTGTGTTAAGAGTGCAAAGTGAATGAAGGGGCTGTGAAAAAAAATCAACGGCTTAGCTTGGTCGCGTAAACTCGAAGGTGTTACCAACACCTCTTGAGATCTGAGTGAACGGTGGTTGCTCGTTTGGGATTGGAGTCGGGGTTTCAACCCAGTAATTTCAGTGGCAGGTCAATGGGGGAAATGGGACAGTTGGTTCAAGCGCAGCGACTTGAGACTTTGGGGGGAACAGTGAGATCTACCGCAAAAGTGCCATTTCTGGTCTCATCAGACATACTGCTTTGAACTACGATGTAAAATGACCATAACACCCCAAGCACTCGAAGGACGGATTAAAAAATGACAAAAAATGACATGACTCGAGGACCAACAGGATGCCGAGAAAATGGAAAACATGACTTGAAGCTCAACATGATTTTTGAAAATAAAGGGGAAACATGACTTGAGTGTTCACAGGATATCGAAGACAATTGGAAAAGGTCCGACCATTCGCCCAAACAGAACAATAACGAAGTGAAAAAAAAAACAATAACCATCTGCCACCTTCCGTCAATAGACCAAATCAACCCATAGAACCTGTGCTGTCATGTAAAACCGCCCCTGAAACTCTCATTCTCACTCTGGTCATTTAACCCAGAGTATCCCGATATCGTACCGGCAGTTCGTCCTAACTCTGGTCATTTAATCCCAGTATCGTATTATCTCCAAATTTTCACCATTCCTTTTTCAAAAAGCCCGGATTAGCCGAATCAATCGTTGCGTGATCTTGATGTCCTCGAATTTGGCGGCTGGGCATATTTCGCGGCGGCGGGCGGTGGGAAATGAACGCTGGTGCCTCTGGTCTAGGCTGATGTTGCTGCTGCTGCTGCTGCTGTTGTGCGGATAGTAGATTTGATGGCTGATGTAATAATCCAGGCTGATAGTGGTGGTGTTGCTGGTGCTGTGCGTGAGGCATGTTTGGCGGCTGGTGTTGAATGTTCGGCGGTATCCTTGGCAGATTCGGGAACTGGGATTGAGTGTTCTGATATGGTATTGGCTGAGGAGGAGGCAGCGGTGTCTGTTGTTGCTGCGCGTAGAGGAGGTTGGGGACTTGGCCCGTAGGAGATTGTAGAGTGTTGGCTTGAGATACAGGAACGGCAGCGGAAGCGGATGAAGCACCAAGGTAGGGGTTGCTCGAACCGTATGGTCGTGCCTTGGGTGGGAAGGCTTGGTTTGCCATTCTATCTTTCAGATAGTAATTATCCCGTCCCAGAGTTGAATTCAGTTCCCAACTCTTGTTTAACATCTGAGCCTGATCCTTGATCTTCACTTCAAGCTCGGTGATCTGTTTTTCCAGCTCATTGATTGTCATTTTGAGCTGCTTTACGTCACCCGTGCCAAGAGGGTTGTCGTTCCCGGAAGCCCAGGAGCTACAACTAAGGCCTTTGTCTACCTGGTTCAACTCGAAGGTCTTCCCCACGGTTTTGTTGGTGGCTTTGGCCTCTAGAAGTTCCCGTTGAATTACTTCGAGTTCAGCCTCAAGTGACTTGGCCTTTTCTTCTGCAGCTATAACATCTGCTTGGGTTTTGGAGTTCAAATGGGATAGCTCGTCACATTTTTTCTGCAGCTTTTCTTTGTTCTTTTGAAGTTCTGTGGTAGCCGTGCGACTCGCTTTTAGCTCTGTAAAAATCCCGGCGAATTCGGCTTTGGATTGACGTAGAGCGACGTCTATGTTCTCGGTCTCCTTCAGCACAAGTTCTCGGTTAGCGACATAGTCATTGATGCTCTCCTCTGGGTAAAAATACCTTCTCATGAAGCGCAGCTAATTCTCTTCGAAGCAGCTCCAATTTGACCTGGCTCGCCTTTTTTTCGGATGCGTCGAGCTTCTGCTGTCTCTCATTATGCTCCAGCTTTACATTCCTCTGCTCTAAATCATCGATCTTCGACAGCAGCTTGTTATGTTCCTCGCGAGTAGCAGTATGTTCTTTTCTCTCATCTTCCATCTCAACAAGTTGTGCTGATTTCAGGTCTGCGAGTTTGCCATCATGCTCTTCTCGAATGCTAGCGACCTTCTTGCGAAGCTCAGCCGATTGTCTACCAAGTTGCTCGGCTTCCGCCTGCCTCGTCTCTGCTCTAGTCTCTTCGAGCCGGCATTGTTCCTGACGTTCCGTCTCAGTGGCCTTCACGTGTTGACCTAGGAGGCAGAACCAGAAGACGCGCTCGATCCACCAGTAGAACTTGAGCTCACAGAGGAGCAGGTCACGGATTGAGCGCCAGAGGAGATCCCGCCAGGTTGGCGGAGAAGGCCCTGGTTGATCCTTGTGCTCTATAGGAGTTTCACATCGGCTCAGCTTGAACAGGCTTTCGTACAGAGGGTTTAGTGGCAACAGATTTGACGAGTTGAATACCTCCGCAGCATCGTAGAGATTGGCGAAGTCTTTGGCATTGGGTTTCCTTGGATTCGATGGTGGAGTAGGCGCTGGTGACCAGTAGGGTGGTGTTGGCCACCCATTGTACACAACGAGCCCCTGATGGACTGCCTCAAATGATAGAAACGACGCCAGTGCCGTGATGGCATATATCAGGACCTTCATATACATGTTGAGCTGTTGTAGCACGTAACGGTGTAAGGTTCCGAATGGAGATATGTTATGTAAGATGTGATAGCAGATCTGTGACCAGCAAGCAGCAGGTGGCGGTAAGGGATCTTGATAAGAGTGATGTATGAAGATGTTACGATGGGAACGAAGAAGGTAGAAGATCTCTGTGAAGAAGGTAGAAGATCTCTGTGACCAGCAAGCAGCAGGTGGCGGTAAGGGATCTTGATAAGAGTGATGTATGAAGATGTTACGATGGGAACGAAGAAGGTAGAAGATCTCTGTGAAGAAGGTAGAAGATCTCTGTGACCAGCAAGCAGCAGGTGGCGGTAAGGGATCTTGATAAGAGTGATGTATGAAGATGTTGCGATGGGAACGAAGAAGGTAGACGATCACGACGAAGAAGTAGTGCTGGGCAAGAAGTGTTGAAGTGGAAGAGAAATTTTCACTTTATAAATCCTTTCATTTTTCTTCCAGACAGTTAGTATTGTGTTGGATAGGGCTGGAGTTTCTTCACTCTTACATTGATTTCATTGTTTTTCATTCACTTGCAACACATTTCAGACTGTGTTGGAAAGATCTTGATGACGGAAGTATGCTCTGACCGTGGCTCACTATGGCAGTTATTATCGCGTAGAAGAGGGGCTCTGAGCCATAAATCTGTATTAGATTTGGCCAGGAGCATTTGTAGCCTTGAGGGTTCGCATTGGATTTGAATGTAAAGGCCAGTAGAATTATTGAGTGAATAGGCTGCTCCCCGATTAAGCCCTTAGGAATAGATGGGTACGGCCACAAGAAGGAAGAATTCTCCTTGAGTCCAGAGTCTCGCTTAAGGCGAATTGTCTTAGGGTTTGTGTACGTATCACGTGATGGACTTACACTGCAAGCTAATATTAGCACCTCTTCAGGATCGCTTTCGGGGTTTCTTAGAGCTTCAAGTTTCCTTGGTGGTGGCTGGCTTTGCGGAAAATGAGCAGAATGCTCTTGTATCGCCTGTTTGACACAAAAGCAGGGCCAATGAACCAGAACCATCCCTTCGATGAATCGTCACCATTGGCCTATGTTATAGCTTGAACGCCTAGGCCATAGCCATGTGCTGTTGAATTGTTTATATCCGTAAAGTATTATGCACATAAATTCATTTCCTATACTCTTCACGGTTCCACCAACGTGGAATACCCTATATTTGCCCGTTCCCGTTGATAATCTGCGAACCATCCCCAGTGTCGAAAGGCGCATATCCCAAGCTCGTCATATCTGCCCAATCCCACTCCAACGTCATAGGCATCTGCCACAAATCCTGCGGCACAAAGGGCTGTTGGAAGCTTCCCATATTCAGAGGGGATGGCTGGCCACCCGTGCCACCACCATACTGGTGAGTGTCGTTGGGCGAAAACCCTTGAGCTATGCCGCTGTTGGGGGATGTGTTCAGCATGTTGAAGTCGGTGGTGTTTGGAAAGTCCAAAGGGAAGTCGGTGTTCGGAATGGTGGAAGGAGAGAACCCGTTAATAGAGGGGTTGAAGGACTGTGCGGTTAGGTCGGTAGGGAAATTAGGGCTGGCGAAGAGGTTGTTAGAATTAGATGGGGTGGTGGGGTTGTTGTTTGGGAGCGGAGTGATCTGGCTGGTAGGTTGTTGCTGAGATCGCTGGGATTGTTGCTGGGGAATTATAGCAGGGATGACTTCATCGTCTTTAGGTGACTTTCGCTTCCGACGAGAGTGATTCTCCTTGTCGGCTTTGTCAAGAACGACTTTAGCGATGCGTTCAAATTCGGAGCACACGCCTAGCATGCGTTTGACACCACCGTGCTCTTCGGTCACACTGAGAAGGGAGAGAAAATTAACCACCTGGTTCATGAGTTTCACATCTGAACGAGCGCGAGCATCTTGGGGGTTTTGCAAGATATTGGCGAAGAGAGTGACGAGAGAGGACACGGGAAAGTAGAGGATCAACCTTAGCTGTTAGTGGTAGTCTAAATCTAGGAAAGGGGAAGAATCGTACCATACACAAGAGTAGTCTCCTTGCGGAATATACCTGATAAGATGGATGGAAGCTCGTGCGGCTTGCACACAAAGCGCAGCCGATGAAAAGACTCGAGGATTGAGCGGTCTCGCATTAAGCCCCTGTATTGCGTAATTCGAAAGTCGGCTCGTCCAATATCCGTGATGGACAGACATCCGATGGATTGTTGTAAGGCAATTATAGTACGCAAAGTGTAAAACTACTATATGGAGAATCAACGGGGTGTGAGAAGCCTTGATCTCATGCTCTGGTCGGAAGTCGAGAGGTATGCCATCCTTCCATTCTTCGAGTTCTTTGTCGAGCTCGCCAATAGTATTGAGTAAAGCGCCATCAGACTGCTTCGACGCTTTTGTTGAGTACAACTGTTTATAGACCTTGCTTTCGATAATTGCAAAAGTACACATCAACCTGAAAAGATTCGTCTTTCCTTTGCCATCAGCTAGCGGGATGTTACCAATGTTATCGCTTGGGTCCTCGCTGGGTAGATCAACGTTCATGTCATCGTCGTCTTGTGCCGGAGGTCGACCTGACCGAAGACAGATATCTTTATCGAGTAAATAGGCAATCCAGAATACACGCTTTCGCTGCTCGATTTCAACTGGGTTCAAATTGAAACCCGATCCTCTCTTGTGTAGACCTATACTATGTGCAAGTCGTATGGCAGCAGCGACGAGAAAAAACGAAGGTTGAGGGTTGGGAGTGCCCAAGAGGAACAAGGCCATACCTAGTAGGGCTTGCACACTAAGAAGGTCTGTGTTTCGCATGGTGAGCTCTGTCAGCACACCAATAGCATTTTTCAGGAAACCCCATGCTTTGTTATCTTCTTCTTGTGGTACCAAATGACTCATGACCCGTAGTCTGTGTGCGATTGCAAGCGCGATGTTAAGGCTGGCCCACCATCCTGAACCTTCATATGGGTCTCTTAAGTAGTGCTTATTGACAAGGTACATGAAAGTAGGTTCGTGGAAGAGAGGAAACATGCAATTAAAATTCTCGAAGAAGTCTTTCAGGAGCGAAAGAGCCTCGTCTCGTGGCGGTAGCGGCATGAATGTACGTCGAACGAACATATCGCTAAAGATTTCAGGCTTCCAATAGACCCATTTGTTGTCGTCTACAGCCGCAGTAGATATCATTTCTTGAAAGGAGTTGTCCCCTGTTTTCTCATTGACCCATTCAATGCCTTTAGGCGAGAAGATAGAAAATCCTGACGAGGACCCTAGCGGAGATGAGAGTGTGGCAGCATAATGCTTTTATGGAGGACCTACCAATATATCTCGTCTCACCACAATTATTTGTAACAAGAGAGTCCATCCGGTCCGACAATGCCTCAACCTCTTCTTCGGCCTGCTTTTGTGGATCTGGTGATTTGGTCGAGTCGGGCGGTGTTGGGATTTTATCGAGCCGAGGAGTGGTTTGAGGTGATTCAGTTGACGATCGAGGCTGGCTGACAGATTTAGATTCCCTAGTTGGAGAGTCTACAGGCGTCCCTCCATTGCTCTTATTATTGGTCTTATCAGCAAGCCTCTTCTCTATGCTCCCTAGATCTCCATCGTCATCGTTCAAGAGGCCAGACATCTTAAGCAGTGACTCCATTCGTCCCAAACGATTCTCGAGGCCTTCGATATATTTCGCTCTGGAACCGGGATTAGCACATAAGCCACAAGTAGAAGTTAACATGGGTTCCAGACCCCTTAGGAGGGTTGCGCTTCTTTTCCACCAGGGTGAATATACATTCTGTTTTGTAGTTGATACAATGTGAACACGCTGGCATTTTTCCATCGCACTTTATCTTCTTCTTCCGGCACATGTCACAGGCCTGCCGCAGCACTGTCAACGCTGGGGCTGTAGCATTGTAGAAGAGGCGCGCATACTCGTGCTATCCTCCTTCTCTTTGCATCATTGCTTTCATCCATAGCGCCTCCTAGATCCTCTGCGAAATATGGTGCGGCATTGAAATCTGGGTCGGTTGGAGAGCCGTCATTGCCACCGAATATCTGGGGAGGAGGATTCATGAGCGGAGGAACAGTAAAGGAATTGTTATCGTGCTGAGGCTGATATGAGTCCATGACGGAATAAAGTTTATGATTGCCTCGAATCTGTCGAGATGAGTCGCGATGCGCTGTGCGATCAAAAAATAGGCATCAAGAAGTGCTGCCGTTTAGTCATTGATGTATATTCAATCGTAATCGTAAGTGCTTCATAGCATGCCGTGTTTGGAGCCACACGCCTGAAGGAAGAATCTTTCTGGTCGAAGTAGCTTGTAACTTATGCTACCTAAGCCAAACTTCCAGTCAACAACTTGTCCATTGCCCTTCTTTAATTGAAATGGAAATACGGTGAGTAGGATATACCTTAGGCTGCCAAAGGATGTACGTACACACTAGTCCTGCTCCATGTAGCGCATCAAAGCCAGCCTTGGCACTAGGTATATTCCTAGAAGTCACGTTCAGTGCTTTAATACCCCAATCATCCAGATCCGGGTATCACAACGTAGTCAAGTTATACATAGCATTGACAGACATGTAAGTTCTACAAGTCTATGCTACCACAACTGATTTACAGTAACTGCAGGCCACCCCTCACTGCAGAGGAATTAAAACAACATCCAGAATTTCAGTATGTGACTTGGGATCTTAAGCCTACGACAGAAGGAAGAGTACCGGTTGCAAAGGATCGAGGCGGCCCTATTGAGCTATCTTATGAAATTCATGGATATGGACCAATACACCTTGTAGTAAGATTCTATTTCATCAGTGAGATTGGTCTCATTATAGTATCGAACCCATTATCTTTTCCTTTATAAGTATTCTGCTCTATATTTTGAGATATTGTTAAGAGTCCTTAGTTTTAGAAGAGAGAAAATTGAAGTAAATGGAAAAAGATATCTTGAATAATCCACCTGCATGAGCCCACCAATGTGCTTTGGAAAGCTACCAAAGAGATTTCACAAGTGCTGACTTTCTTCTCAGTGGATAATGGGCCTCGGAGCATTCAAAAGCGCATGGCAACGGCAAACGAAAGACTTTGGCCATGATCAAGCCTCCAAATACACATGTCTCATCTGGGACAACAGAGGCATGGGCAGTTCTGACAAGCCCATCATGCGGTACTCCACGTCTGAAATGGCAAAAGATGCCTTAGAACTTATCGATTTTGTTGGATGGAAGTCGAGAAGGGAGCTGCATGTAATTGGCGTTAGTATGGGTGGTATGATTGCGCAAGAGCTGGTAAACTTCGTCGGACAAACATACAGGCTAGTATCTGCTGAAACTCTGAGTAGGCTCTCTTGTTTCCTCAAAGAATAGCTTCTCTCTCCCTCGTATCAACGGCGGCGCGAATAGAGAATACTATTGTATGTCGCAAGGTATCTATCTCGTATCTTCGATGGGGCTGAGATTTTACCCAGGGCTTCGTTGAGAATCTTCGAAACCGAATCAATATGTTGTAAGTTAACCGAAGCATTGAGAACAGGGATTGACATTCAAATACCAATGACCCCAGTATCCCCAAAGCCCTCGACGTCCAAATCGCCGACGTCAAAGCCCGCCTCTTCAGCCCAGAATGGCTCTCCCAACCTGACGCCGAAGGAACTTTCCCCACGAACGGCGACCGCTTTGCAGCGCAAGAAGTCAAGAAACGTCAAGATACCGAAGGCTTCACACGCAAAGGTTTCATGTGCCAGGCCCTTGCCGCTGGATGGCATCACAAGAGCGCCAAGCAACTCAAAGAACTGGCTGACAAGGTGGGGAGAGAGAGAATCATGGTGATGCATGGGACTATTGATCAAATGATTACAATACCGCATGGAGAAGTATTGGTGAAGGAGCTGGGTGGGGAAGAGAGAGGAGTGAAGAGGGTGGTTTGTGAGGGCAAGGGACATGCGTTGATGATGGAGGAGAGGCGGGCGTTTACGAAAATGGTTGGGGAGTTCGTGGAGAAGACGGAGGCGATGAGGAAATCGTAGTTTTTGCGTTGTTAGATTCTTTCCTTTCCAGGCTCTGATATCACCGTATTTCACATACTCGCACATAATTAAATTGCGTAATCTTTGATAATACAGAAGGAGACTCAATTGCGCACTTCCTTCGTTCTCAATCTCAAGCGCTGTCCTAGAGTAGTCCCCGATTTGCAATCCGCATCGACATCAAGCGTCCAATAAACCGGAGCTCTTCGGTTAGGAGACGATGGTTATATCAGCATATTCAGCTGCTTGATAGTCTAACAACCTTGCGTCCTTTCTATTGAGCCGCATTCCGTTCCCATGTCCATTTTAAATATTAAAGGAGTTAAAGGACTCCGACGAATACCAAACGCAAGCGTTGATGAATACTCCTCCATTCAGCATTATAGGGAAGTCTCGCGTTGCTGCGGAGTTGGCGACAGCGTCATGGTTAGACTCGCCAAAACTGTGTGGCAAACGTCTGGGAGTAATCATTTGCCGATGCGTAGGAGATGCTCCAGATATACACGTCGTCTTCACAGGAGCAGTATCACAGGGTGTTGTTGTAAACGTACTCGATTTCTTTCGGCGTAAATTCTCGAACTCTCGATAGTCGATCAGAGCGTATAGAGTCCATGATGTCGGGCAGCGTTTTTAGGGACTGTAGTTTATCTGCAAGCACGTAGAGACGGAAATAGTTTGCTACCTCTCCCACGCTCATCATCGTATACACGATATTGAATTTAGCAGTATAGAGCTAATAAAGCAAGATTTCAAAAGCTGTAGGATCGTCCTCTGGCAGAGCCATTCGTCCGTTGGTTTCTTTCCAACCTCCACTGAAGGCTTTTTCAAAGTAGGTAGACGCAGAACACAACAGTTGACGAGGTACATCTAACCGGACGGCTTTCCGGCCAACGAAGAGCTGAACCATACCTCCACGGATCAACCTGCAATGTGTGTGAGCTAAATTCCAATACAAAGATTTTGGACAACTTTACGAGCAGAGGTGAGGAGATTTCTCGAGAGTCAACTCAAATGCCGGTTTAGTTGGAACTGATGAAACGAACCCCGACTCTTCGAATCTGTCCATCTCCTTCATTATAGAAAAATGATATCTCCACTCCCAACGGCACTTATCTCCCAGCCGAAATTGGCGGAGCAAACAGGGCAATTATTGAGAAGTAATGGTTTACTTTAGCCACGCAGTCTTTATAGTAACAGAAAGGCAAAATTAGGAGTCGATGCTTACATATTTCGCAAACAAATTTCTCGCAGAATAACATACGAGCAGCGTTGATAGCTATGTTTGTGCAAGCACAGCACTGCACTGAATATCCTGGGCTTTCTTCTGTCGGTCTTCTTCCTTGTGATCCCTTTCCATAACAAGGACGGTATCTCTGCTGGCGAGGAGCTTTGCACTTATTGGCATTGAATATGCGCGTGCAGTATCAGAGTTGTTAAGTGCAAGGAAGGAAAATTGGGATCTCTGCGACGATATTGCTTCGGCACTCAAAGGTTACTTGAGGCAGTTGTGTTTGATCGTGCAATTTGGCGTACATGGCAACGCAAATCCATAATGAAAGCTTAGTTCTTCATGCACAACACACCACACCCAAAAGTAATCAAAGAAAATGGATACTGCTTTTGTAGATGAGTATTTGAGCAGCGACGGAAGTACTCTATACTTGTCTAAGGCGGTCAAATTCGACCGAAAATAATAGGCACATCCAAAGAATATGCTGGTAAGGGGGTTGATTTATGCGGTAGAGCGCGCTCACCTTTGTATTAAGAAAGTCAAACCTTTGAATGCGAGCGGCGAGTGAGACTAATCATAATGCGTCAACACTGTGCAAACATAAGCAGGAGGACCCTAGTACCGCATCGTGCCGAACAGGGTCAGTGTGACAAACCAGCTCTCCAGTTGTGTGCAAGCCCAAACATAAACTTAGCAGACAGACTATGGATATTAAACACATTATTGAGTGTAGTATTTGGCTTCCCCTATGTTGCCAGCAACGGCGCAACGCCAAACGCCTCGCTAAAATCTTATAGACTATTGTACAATATCCCTGAGGAGGTTCGCAGATCTATCAGTTCTTCTCCAAAAATTCCTTGGCTTCATTGACTTTCGTCGCCAAGTATGGACTTCCTCCTCGATCGGGGTGATTCAACAGCATGAGTTGCCTGTGGTTTTTCCGTATCTTATCCTTGGTCAAAGCTCTTTCACTATACGCAGTGTCATCAGAAATCGCCTGCGAAAGCTGCAAGACATTCTTCACCTGAGCTGTAATATCAAGGCGGCTTCTCTTCGATTCATCTTAGGCTCGAAGCCACCTTTATAGTAGGCCTTGCCCAGCGCTCCAGCACCCGCTACTCCTCCTCTGTATTTTCGGAAAGCTACTAACCCAGCTCGTCCCTAGAAACAATAGTTAGTGTACTGGTCTTTGATAATGCGTAGGGTCTTTTACGAAGAATGCTGCGGCGGCAACTCCTACTCCAACAGCAAGAACTGTTGTCATGCTTTGCTTGTACCCTCTCCAACTTAGCTTTGCGTGAAAGCAGTCGTAATCGCTCGAGAGAAAGGATTGCAAAAGTAGAGTCCTAGCTGTCAAGGCGGTATAGACGTGTGAAATGTGCTATTGCTTTGAACAACCCCCATCCAGCGGCGACGTTGAATTTGCCCGCCTCGCCTAACCTAATCCCTTAACGTACATCACTAGCGCGATGTTGAATATCGAAACCTGTGCCGTTTAGCTGGCGCCTTCGATTTACGACGGTCTTTTAAACAACCAGCAGCAGCTATGAGGTAAGTCGACTCTATCCCACTTGTACGTATAACTAAATATTGGCGATAGGATCGAGACATGCTACTTCTGCTCCCAGCCCTGCTACCCCTCTAAGGGGATCACCTTTGTGCGCAACGATGCCCGGGTCTTCAAATTTTGCCGAAGCAAATGTCATAAAAATGTACGCAGTCAACCATAGCTTACTGGAAACCACCCGGTCCTCATAAGTAATTGCGGTGCTGACATCCAAAAAGTTCAAAATGAAGCGAAACCCTCGGAAGCTCAAATGGACTAAAGCGTTCCGAAAATCTGCCGGCAAAGAAATGATTGTCGACACTACCCTCACCTTCGCCGCCCGCCGCAACACTCCCGTCCGCTACAATCGCGATCTAGTTGCCACTACGCTCAAAGCCATGCAACGAGTCTCAGACATCCGCACTAAGAGAGAGAGAGTCTTCTACAAAAACCGCATGGCTGGCAATAAGGAGAGAGAGAAAGCAGCGAACAGAAAATTGGTGGCGGAGAACGAGCACTTGCTACCGAGAATACGTGGGTCGGAGAAGATGGCAATCGAAGCGGAAGAGGAAGAGCCAATGGTTCAGGAAGAGACGATGGAAGTACCGGCAATGAAACAGAAGAAGAAGATGAAGGGGAAACAGCGGTTGCTGGTCAGTGGAGGCGTGGAGGAGATGGACGTGGATTGAGAATACTGCATACGATACCATGCTTGCTTGAGCGAGGCGTTTTGGTTGATTTCGGATACCAAAAAGTTTACATCGGCCCACCATATCCACAGCAATTAACAACAACCCTGATTACCCTGATATATCACTCCGACCTCTTCTCTTCCTTATCAGCACCGAAACCCACCTATAGCTAGCCATCCAAATTTGCACAATTCACGAATCCCTGGGGTATATCACTCTCTCTCTCCCTGCCTTCTCCCCTTTCACCCCCCACAAAACCTACCACCCTCAGAACCCCCCGTCATCACCCTCCCTCCCCCCCAAATGCGCCTTCTCCGGCTCCCGCAACCCCATCTCCACATCCCTCACCACCCTCTCATACCCCCTCCTCTCCTCCTCCCTCCTCTTCTCCTCCGCCTCCCTCCTCTCCTCCTCCCCACTCCCATAATTCCCCGCTCCGCCCCTCCCATACGTCCTGCCCAGCTGCGCCTCTTTTCTCCCCGTCGTTGCTGTTGTGGCAGTAGTGGTAGATATTGGTTCAGCGGCCTTCGCACCAGCGGCGGAGCTGGCGCTTGTAAAATTCCCCGCGCCGCCGCGGCCGGAGGGGATGTATGAGGATGTCTGGGGGGAACTCGTAGAAGGGGGGGTAGAAGTGGTGGAGGGTTGGGACTCGAGGTCCTAAAATGGGGGGTTAGTGGGGGTTTTTGGGGAGGCGGAGAGGCGGGTACCGAGGCGGCGCGACGGGCGGCGTCATTGATGTCTTGCTGGGTGTAGTAGTTGCCGGCACCGCCTCGGCCGACCTTTTGGTAGTGTTCGGAGTCCATAGGGGTGAAGTAGATGGGTTGTGGGTGAAGGGCGGGTTGTTCGCTGAGGGTTTAGATTGGTACGGGCGGGAGGGTAGGGAGTATTCTAGGTGGAGGACGGGTGTTGTTGGCTGTGGTTTGGGTAAAGAAAAGGCCGTCGCATGAGACATTGAGATACTACATATTCATAATCGAACATGCGATTGTATGTCTTCGTCTGGAAATCTGCAGGGGCATTGCAGAGGATTTTGTGTATTTATAATGTCAGGAAGTTTTCAAATCTACCTTACCGTTGGTGGTCGATGATTCTATGCTCTGCTCAACTTCTCTCCCTCCTTCGCCTTCTGCAATCCATACTTCTTCAATCTGGTTGACTGTAGATATCGCTCTTCAAGGCAAATGGTGGAAATTCTTCAATCATATCTTTGGTGGGATCTCCTCGAGAACAATGTGTGAAAAAATAACAAAACTACGAAACGCATCGCTAGAAGTCATTTTATGTCTACTTCCAGGTTCTAGTCGCTGTTTACTTCGATAGTATGCAACGGTACGTGAGAGAAGTTAGAAGCTCCAGCTCAGATTGTTGAGAAGCTTTTCTTTGCTTCACCAGGTTTACATCGTCTTCTGTTTTTGAATCTTAAGATACGCACATGGCCGTCCGATACCCACTGTACAACTAGAAAGCCAAGCGTTAGTCTACTAAAGCTAGGTGAGCGAGCATCTCGGAGAAGTACATATGCAGCTGGCTAGCCATGGCAAAGCAAAGAGATAAACATGGTTAAAAGACCGGAAGGGTGACTACAAGGACCATAATGAGTCCATAGATTTTTCTCCTTTAGACTTTAGTGGCTAAGATCACTACAATGAGGGCACTCTTTTAAAATTATATGTTCCTCTTTCTTTCAAGGTTGCTCTCAGGTTGCAAGAATGCGAGAAGAACAGCAAGGTAGAAGATTAACGAAAGAAAAGACCAACATCAGAAAGCAGAAGTCGAGAAGCAGAAATTCCTTTCCAACAGTCAACCTCCACTACTCGCATGCTCACCTCTTTCTATACTTATGATTTGTCTCTCCTCTCTCCACCTTGAATTGTCAGCCGCGACTCGATGCTACAGACATCGAGTAATGCGCTCAGTATTCGGCATTCTGCGACTCATCTTCGAATCTGCGACCATCTAAAATCTTCTAATTGATTATTCCGCTTTTTAAATGCCGCCGCAAATACTTTTCTTCATCACCCAAACAAGGAAGTCGACATTTGAAACGACTGCTCGAAGACCTTGGAAGTTTTATGTCAATCATCATCGTTGACTAGATTGATCAAACCATCAGGTTACAGAATAAAGTACATTCATTGATTGTCCTGTGATCATTACACTCGAAAGCCCCGGCAGTCATATACATAAATACGTTTTCTTCAGATATATTGTATGAACTGGCGTCAGTAAGAGAATTAAGTCATGACGTACTGCAAAAAGGAACGACTCGCCTGAATCCTTCTCTGGCAGACTGGTGAACATTACAGAATGATGACAGTATATTCGTATTTGAGGGTGTGTGTATACCGGGAGTGAGAGAGTGGGAACTATCAAACTACTAACATTGTATTAGACATTGGCTCTAAGCTTGCTATTGCGACCTTAATAAGACTGTTCGGAAAAAGGAGTGGAGCCTTTCAGCTGAGGCATTATCAATCAAAAGCTTACGACGCTTTCATGTTGGCTTTAGACAAAGGATTCAGTAAGAGCTGACACTGACGGAACCCGATTGGAATGGTGGATGACTTTCAACGATTAGGGTATCTGAGGGTAAAACGACGAGAGATTAGAGTCTACTGTGGTACGCATGCTCGAGATAGCAGACCCTCTTTAAGTCGGCAGCTTCGGGGCAAGCACACTCGAATCTCAGCGAAGACGGCCCATCTAAGGTTTCCAGCGAAAACGTGGCTTGAATGGCTTGAATGGCGCATGACTTGCATCAAAGGCGCAATCCCCCGTCCTTTTACGACTGTGGCACTAAGGTGCCTTGCCGTATCCGAATTACGGTCTCTGGAGTTGTGGATCTCAAAATAACAACAGTGTGAGCAGTGAGACAGAATAATCTGAGCAAGCATATCAATTCTTTCTCGGTGGGAACAAACCAGATGGGGGCTTTCGGTGCTCGATGCCTTAGGCAGTTAGCAGGTCGTTCATGCAAGAGTTAATCTGGTTGTCCAACCACACCCTGGATTCGGATCAACGAACCGCCAACCGCGAACTGCGATCCTCCTGCTCGACTCAACCTGACAGGACGGATAGGCCGCCCAAACGAGCTCCGGATTGGACGAGATCACGCGGGGGTGGTTCTGTTAGCGGCAGAGAGTAAGGCAGGTTCAGGCATTATTAAGGGAAGCTTGGGCCTTTGGGCCTTTGATCATTCAGGTACACGTTGGTTGGACAAGGCACTGGACTGGGTGCGATGGCTGGTTGAGTGAGAACAGCTCGAGTAAGGTATTTCGCACGAACAGAAATGTGAAGCTCGCTGTAATGGACTATAGAAAACACGATCATGATCTTATCTTTTCCTTGGATACCTTATAGCAATCAGGTGATTATTACGAGTAAATACTTTATCGTAGTACTCCGTAGTGAGAGCTCTGAAAGTGGGCCTGATGATCAATATACGCTAGCGTCGGCTGCCCTGGTCCAGATGTTATCCCCCGCAGCCAGCGTTCCCCATGCATTCAACTTGACAACTCCATTTCTTTTCTCTTCAGCTTCCCACAACTTTTTTTTAAAATCTTGCTCTTCTTTCCACTCACTTTGACAATTCCCCGTCTTTCCTTCGCCCAGCCTAGGAGGAAGCTGCTGTCCCTAAGAGGGCACGCCTGCAGATCTGATAGTTTCAGGCTGCGCCCCACCCCCAACTCGTTACAGCCTACGGGGTGCATATTGCCTCTTTTTTTTAGTTTCATGGCCTGACGTCCCTAAGCTCCCAGACAATCCATAATTGCATCGCTTTCTACTTACCAACATTGTACTTGGATTGACACTTGCTCACTCTACATCTACCGCTCGAAGCTACCCACTACTACCAGCAAGCCTCTTCTTACTCTCGCTACTGAGCAACAAGTATTGGCTTGAACGGTATCGAATCTGATCCTTTCGGCTCTCTGGATCTCGCTGATGAGAGTCGGAGATCAAGAGAGCCAAAATCTGTCATACAATGGCAAGCTACAAGGTACACCCCCATGACTCGTCTTTTGGGCATACTATCTATTTATACTACATGCAAAGGAATCCCAAGCCAATCGGCCACAAAGCCAGAGCCGATTCTCAATGTCTTCCGCACCTTCCCATAATCTGCCCATTCGGCACTCGTCTTCGCGGCACCATGCCCATTCCGTGTCCCTCGGGGCAATCAACCCATCCCACCGTGTGACTCGACGTAAGAGCATGACTTCCACAGCGGTTAACAACGCGGCAGTGATAGCAGCTGCGATTAACGGAGCTGATGAGAAAACGCATGGAGCTTCAGTACTCTCAAATCGTCGGAGTCTGACACTGAAGGATAATGGAGACATTCGAGGAAATGAGTCTGCAATGGCTGACCAGAGTATTGGCTCCTCGGACGATTCCGGTCATGTTGAGGATCGAGCTGGTGACCATAAATTCAGCCGCGACGAGTCTGCCATTGACGATATCCTCCTGCCTGAGGAGAGCAACGGTAGTAATTCGAAAGCGCGAGCCCGTCGTGCAAGCGAAGGTGCATATCTTTCAAAGACTGAAGGCAAAAGGGCAAGCGGTGAACTGAGATGTGAAAAATGCGGCAAAGGGTACAAACACAGCAGCTGTTTGACGAAGCACCTGTCAGTATGCCCTGGCTCGCTTTATTCTACACTCTCGGTTCTTGGGTGTACTATCTCCAGCCTTTGTCGCCTCGCCCCTGTGCACCCAAGCCGCATTTCTTGCAATCTATCCTTTAAGTATGATTGGAGCTCCTTTGTTAACCTTGTCATTACAGATGGGAGCATACCCCGGAATGGTCATACACTTCCAAACTCCTCATATCCAAACACCAGCAGGTCCAGCTGCTCGAAGCAGCCTCAGTCCTTATTGGGATGAATCAAGATCCATCAGATCCGCCCGACTCTGCTAGAATCACGGACAGTGATCAGTCCTCCGTATCACCTGCCGCTTCTGGCTCTTCAGAGCTCCAAGATGAAGACATCAGCTCGGCAGAGACGACACCACCTCCGCCAAGTGAACATGCATACCATGGCGAAAGTTTTAGTTACAGCCGGGCAAAGAGGCACAGTGGCAATAGCTCCGTCTTTTCCAGATCATACCAATCAGCACCTTCGAATTCGTTCGTACCCGGTAGCATGCCGTTAGAAAGTACGTCCTTTGGGCAACACGGTCAAGGAAGTCGTCGGCCTTCAACCTCAGGGGTCACATCTTCGAGTTATAGAATGTTAGATGAAGACGAGGCCGGCCTATCCGCGGCCGTCGAATCTTTGTGCAGCTTTGGCACTCCAAGAAGCGGCCCTGTGCACCTTCCACTAGACGTTCCGCCCGTGCCGCCTTTACCCGCTCGTTTTGCTGGGCAGAATGCAAACAGACTCTCAGGGAACAGCTTGAATCAAATGCTGCAGCCAGATCTGTGCCTACCGCCGCCTTTGACTCATCGCCTCTCTAATGAACGAGATATCGGCCAAGATCGTAGCGGTTTTCCGAAAGCGCATGATGACGATTTCTATGATCAGCATCCTGTTTCTCATAGCAGAAGTGACGAAGATGATGACGGCGTATTCGGAAGAATGGAAGAGTAGCCGGTGTGGCTCCTTTAAAGGGGCCTATCCCTTCCCACGCACAGCAAACAGCGGCATTTGCACCTTTTTGTTGGAGGACTTCTCGTTCAATCATCGTTTCGTATCTTGGCAACCTGTGTTTGTGGTGCATCCTGTCTCCGCAGACGATTTCCATCACCGAAGAGTGGGAGTGACTGGCCCACGAGGTTAAAGTGGATATTGATCTCGTGCGTCGAGCAGACACCTTTTGTAATTCTTGTACCTAGCGGACTTGGGTATATAATCAAGCTTGGATGAAGTAGAAAATAATATCATAATACGATGATACCGTCCATAAACCTCCTTTATTGGATGTGGAGCTCTTATGCTCGCTTACTGTACGTTCCTTATTGTAACACATATGTACCCTTCCATGCCTCATCAGTCTACGAATAACATCGATACGCACCTGTCACGATGTCGTGAAACTCGAGTCTTGGGCAGAGTAGACAACAACGCCTATGGTGTCATGACACATGCTGGAGACTTTGGCTGTGTCGTGTTGGACCAATCAGTAGCCAGGATCAGCCAAGGTAAGTTCTTGCAGCCTTGTCGGTTCATCGAATCTTCGATGTATCGTGCATACGCTTCACTTTGAATTACCTATCATGCGTTATCCACGGGCACGAAATGAGTGCGTAAGCAACACAGAAAAATTGGCGGAAACCAAACACAGATAAGCCTCTAAGTATTGAGCTTCAAATCAACTGTCTTCGATCTAGCTTTCGAGGCTGAGCGGATTCTTGCGTCTGTACGTGCGGCATAGAGAACACCTCGGAAGCGGCCAGCAAACGGATCAGGTCCGTAAGGATACATTATCCGAAACGTCCCAGTTGAAAAGAGTCTAGACAATCACGTTCTACAACTCAGACAAAGATGGCAAGTAGATATATCCCACCGCATATGCGGGGAACTTCCAAATCCTCTACCCCGTCAGATGGCCAAACACAAATACCGGAACGTGATACATCAAAGGGATACACCTACGATGAGATCTCAAATCAATTCGATTGCAGGGCTAAGCTAGGTACACTTAACAGTGCTGGCGGAGATGGCGATGATGGCACTGTTCAAGAGTCTCTGTCATTTATCATCATTTTCAAAGACCAGCACCCGGAGTGGCCCCCGAAGATCTTCTGCAAATCAAATCTCAATTTACTGCCTCCTACCTCTGACCCAGGTATCGAGGTAACGGCGCAGACATCAGCACTAAATGATAGTGGCATTGCAGCACCCATAGTTCAGAGCAGCGAAAGCCCAGTGATCCCTGTTATCCAAGTTGATCTCAAACACGGACCACCTATCGCCATATTTTCTCAAATCCAGACAAGACCACCCAGGTTCCTCTACGATGGCGTCCGATGTATCAAATCCATCACCTATCTCCAGCCCGGGAGCCCAGAGCTTATTGATACGCTGTACATGAAGTTCGGTCCGGAACGCAAGGAGAGGGCGCCTGACAGCTGGCAGTCGAGTCTGAGTATGAAGTGGGCTGTTGTGGAAATGGGGGAACTTGAAGAAGGCAAGAATCCTATGGTGCCGCTGAAGAAGATGAAGGATGAGAAGAGTGTGACCGAGATGCTTCAGGAGATGAGAATCAAGGACAGCATGCAGCCACAAGAGGGAGGCGGCGAAGGAATTAAGATGATCGAAGAGAAGTTGGATGGGGAGAAGCTGTAAAAGCGTGGTACAATCTGTACCAAGAATGAAGGAAGTCTATCAGTTCATGGGATCGCAGCTTTTCAGGTCTAAGAAGCAGGCAATTGGCTTCGTCTGCCATTGGCCGACCTGTCCTACCGCACGAAAGATTGGTTTCTCTTTTTCCCCTGTCGAGCTGTCGTAAGGCGCCTTTTGGCTAATCAAATTAAATCAAATCAAATCGGTTGAACCTTACCAGCGAATGCCCTTAGAGAGCACGTCAATAAGTCCGAAAAGTCCACGGTAATAGGAGACTAGCTAATTATAAGGCGTGTCTCTACCTACCATAGATCACATAAGTGATAGTTGTCTCCATCCTCCATCTGTCGCCCCTCAGCCAGACGAACGGTCATGAGCCTCGATTTGGCTTAGCGTGTTTTGGCAACCTCATCTTTAACCAACGTCACTCCTGTTCATCTGTCCTTCACACGGCCAGCTAAGTAATTCACCGAATTTTAACCTTTGTCCACCGTGTCTCCCTTGTTCACATCATTTCCTGCCCGTCTTCAAGTTTGCCAATTGATTCAACATACATTCCCCCTTGCCTCTCAGCAAACATATCTATCCCAAAATACCATACAAATCCCGGAAGCCACCGCTCCAGACCATTTGCCCCAAAGATGTCCTCCCAGTACAAACTCCAACTGCCTTCTCCTGTGGCTCAAGACCCAGCAATCGTCCAATTCTTCGAAGACTTCTACGCTACCTCAGATACTCCCGACGCACACGAGAAATATGCCACTATGTTCACGGATGATGCCACATTTGTATTAGGGAACACGAAGGCGACGGGGAGTGAAGGTATGTTGTTTTGGTAACTTCAGGCGCGTATCCGATCCCCATTGTCTATGTTTAGTGCTTAATTTTACTTCCCTCTTTTTCATCACCTTCAAGTGCCTCACCCCTTTCCCCACCACTTCCCATCTCGTCCCATCTCTCCCAACCACCTGCATCTCTCTACCTCACTCTCCCGACTACTCACACCTCTCACCCCTCGCAGAGATCCTCAACCTCCGCAAAGGCATGTGGAGCGCCGTTCGTGCAATTTACCACCCCCTCCTGAAACTCTTCCCCTTCGGCGCCAACGCAACTGAGTTCATGGTTTGCGGTACCGTGTCCTATGAATTCAAAGAAGGGGGAAGCGTGAGTAAAGATTGGGCTGGTAGAGCTGAGCTTGTGAAGGAGGGCGAGGGGTGGAAGTTGAGGATGTATCAGGTCTATTTGGTGAGTGGTTGATATATTCCTGGGGTTGTAGGGTACTGTAAGAGAACAGGAGAGAGAGCTAATGGGAATAGGATACGGCTGCACCGAAGTAGGGGATACTTGATTGGAGAAGGAAATCCCGAGGATTTGTGGGATTCTTTTGAAGAATGGCCATATCTCTTGCATTGCGTGGCTGATTCTGCTAAGAGCGTACTTCAAGCACCTACCTGCTTTTGCCGATCTCCTTATGTTTACCATTTCCGCAAAAATGCTGTTTGAAATATCCCAAAAGCTTCAATATAGTACAAAATGTCACAACATCGACATATTACTCCTAATTTCTTTCTCAGCCCCGCCTTGTTTTACTATCTCGTAGCTCAAAAGCTTCACAGCTACTCTTTGTAAAAAAAGCCAAAAAAACAACTCTCGGCTACGTTTCGCGAAATGCTTTCCTTGAAACTCTTTATTCGAAAAAAGCGCTTCCAATATTAAACCAAACTCTTGATTAGATACCAAACTAGTCCCCCGACCCTTTCATCCTCTCACACAAAAACCCCAGCGCTTCGTCCACCCCTTTACCTCCTCTTTCATCAGAAAAAAAAAACACCCCCACAACCTCTCCACCCCTCACAACCCCAGCCTAAAAAAACCACAGCAACCACTCACCTCGCCCCCCACGCGCTCTCAAAATCCCTCGAAACCCGCCCCGTCCGCGCAATCTCGCACGCCTCGGCATACGCCTCCCGAGCGCGGCGGTCCTGACGGTTGCGCACGGAGGCGCGCGTGCTGTCGGCGCGGCGGGGGTGGGTGTTGGAGGCGTAGACGGGGCGGGAGGGGGTGCAGCCTATTGTTTTTATCTTTTGGGGTTATTGGTTTGAGTGGGTTGATGGGAGCGTTTGTTGTGGGAGGGAGGCTGTGGGTTGGTGGGGGGCAGAGGAGGAAGAGATTGGGGGTTTATGGAAATGCAATGAGGGAGGTAAAGGAGGTGTTAGACGGTCGGATTCAGGGGGAGGGGTTGGGACAATGGTGATGAGTTGGGAAGGGTAGGCAGGTTGAAGTCGGACAGTGAGGTGGAGGTGGAATTGGGGGAGGGGGGACAAAGAAAATAGAAGCTTTTTTTTTTTGGGAACTATGGCATTGTTTGCGTTGTGATGATGGTGGAAAAGGGGGGAGCGGTAGTGATTAGATAGGTGGGAATGTGTGGATGTGAGTGCTGCGGAAGATGCGATGGGGAATGGAAGGGTTTGAAGAAAGGCGGAGGTATAGACGCATCGGCGTGGGCATGATACGGCGCTTGAAGTAGGCTCTTGAATGCTTTTTTCTTTTTCCCAATGAGATGAAAAGAACAATAATTAGACTGCGCAGGCGGTGCAAGTGATGAGATTGCTCTTATGGACCGACGCCAGCTAATGAAAACATGGAATACCCTATGCAAGACCCAGCTACAAGACCCCACGTCAGGGCCTTTCTCTACGCTCAACTTCCTCCTCGAAGTGCTATCTACACTTCCTCACCAAACCCACGTCTGTACTCTCTCCTATCTCCCTGGTCCCCGTCTCCCTCTAGTTCAAATCATCCCCACACTGCATCTTCCTTACCCTCGCTTCCACTATCACAGGACCAACCATCCCTTAGATTGCAGGGCTCGGGACTGGCGGATCTGCTCCCTCTGTCGGTGGCGGCGGCGGCGCACTCTTCCCCCCCGTTCCATCAAAGTACTTTGCGAACTCCTTATTCTCCGGGAATGGCCTTTTCCCCAGTAACCTGACCAAATCGTCTCTCCCCAGCGCCTCCTTGCTCAGCAATTCCTCGGCCACAAGCCTAATCTCCTTCCGCTTCTCCGTGAGCAGATCCCGACATTGCTTGTACGCTTCATCGACGATACGGCGGACTTCATGGTCGATGTTGCGGGCTGTTTCCTCTGAAAAGGGCTTGTGCAGTTTCTGCTCTTCCTCTTCGAAGTAAAGGTAGCCGATCTTGGACGACATGCCCCATTTGGTGACCATGGCGGTTGCCATACGAGTGACTTTGTTGAAGTCATCCGAAGCACCGCTAGTCACGGTGTCGAAGTGTAGTTCTTCGCTGACACGGCCGGCCAGTGTCATGGCCATGCGGTCCATGAGCTGGTTGACGTTCATTAGGTAGACGTCGCCTTGGGGAAGGTATTGGGCGTAGCCGAGGGCCCCTTGGCCGCGCGGGATAATAGAGACTTTGAGCAGAGGGTCAGCGTATTTAAAGAACCAACCTGATATGGCATGGCCAGCTTCGTGGTAGGCGACGATGCGCTTTTCTTCCGGATTGAGCACCAGGGATTTCTTCTCGAGGCCACCAATGACGCGCTCGATAGCTTGCTCAAAGTGTTTAATCGCAACGGTCTGGGCAGAGGTACGGGCAGCTGGAAGGTGTTAGCTTTGATCCAGTGATCAGGGGTGCTTGGGAAATATACCGATTAAAGCAGCTTCATTACAGCAATTGGCAATATCGGCGCCAGAAAACCCCGGGGTAAGAGCTGCTAGTCGACTGGTTAGGTTTCCCATATCCTCACTTGTAACGATCTTGCCAAGATGGACGTGAAAGATCTGCTTTCGTCCTTCCATCGTAGGTTTGTCAATCGCAATGTGTCTATCGAACCTCCCAGGACGTAATAAAGCCTGGTCCAGCACATCAGGTCTATTGGTCCCTGCAAGAACAACGACCTGCTCCGATGTATTGAACCCATCCATCTCCGTCAAGATTTGGTTCAAGGTGCTCTCTCTCTCGTCATTTCCACCTCCGAAGTTGCCCTTTCCTCTTGCTTTGCCAATCGCATCTATCTCGTCGATGAAGATGATACATGGCGTATTCTTCCTAGCATTTGCAAAGAGATCTCGTACCCGAGAAGGACCGACACCAACAAACATCTCCACAAACTCCGATCCGCTAACACTGAAGAAAGGTACTTGTGACTCCCCAGCTGTGGCTTTTGCTAGCAGAGTCTTCCCAGTACCTGGTGGCCCAGACAATATCGCACCTCGCGGGATCTTGGCCCCCAGCCTTTGGTATTGGCCAGGGTTCTTGAGAAAGCTAACGAACTCCATAATCTCTTGTTTTGCCTCGTCCATGCCTGCAACGTCTGAGAACTTGGTCTTGACATCCGACTCGTGGTTAAACCGTTTCGCTCTGCTCTTGCCAATTCCGAAGATACCACTTTGGGCGCCAGAACCACCTGCAGCGCGTCTTGACAGATAGAATAAACCACCAATTAAAAGTAGGGTAGGCCCGATTGATAACAAGGTACTCATCCACGAAATCTCATCACTGTAAGAAACTGGTATTCGCTCCGAACTCGGGATATCAAGCTCCTTCTGTGCATCCTCCAACTTTCGCTCAAAGGCTTCGACGGAGCCTATACTAAAGTAGTAATGAAAATTGCTGTGCTGTGCAGGACTTTCGGGATACATTTGCGCAGTGGCCTCTCTATGAAGATCCACACGGACACGGCTGCGATTAATCACTGATAGCTTCTCTACTAGCCCCTTGTCGAAGAATGTTGTTCTGAACTCTTGCCATGTGATTTCTTTTGAATTTTCTGACGGGATAACCATGCGATATAGTAGGTATGCCACGAACAATGTGAGAATCGCGGTGCTCATGTCAATTTTGAAGTCAGCTAATTTGAATCCTTCCGGAAGCTCCGCACCCTTCTTGTTGCCGGAGTCAGAGGACGACCGGTTCCACTGCTTGCCTTCACCCTCGTTAAAAGATTTCTTCCCGCGGTCCGTCATATTGCGCTCAAGAGCCTGGCGGCCCATTTTCGAAGTCAAGCGGATTAACTTTGCTGCTGTTGCGAGATCTGGTTGCTGCCCGTTTTTCAGATTGGCCATGACCTCTCTAACTTCTTGTGGGATACCATCTCGCCTGATATCCTCAAAGGCCTTCGCTAAAAGTTTGGACTGGCTTGGAGGCAAACCCTTTCTCACTACCGAAAGCAAATTCTCTAGTTGTTCTTGATCTTCCTTGCTGAGCATAGAAGCCTTCGGTGCATTTGCGCCCTTGCCTTCGCCACCACTGGGCGACGAAGACATTGGGCTGCCATTACTGTAGAGCTGCTCAAATCCTGGAGCTGCCTTGCCACCTGATGCTACCGACTTCCCTTTTGTGTTTGCAGTTTTGCTCTGGTCATCTTTCCGGTTCTTTGGATCCGTGGAGTTGGTGGAGGCGTATCTTCGAGACTGTGAGGTAACCAAACGAGAAGTTTGTACGATGTGGCCGCGAATGTAATGAGAGTATGGGCAGATCTGAGTACCAAAACGTATTCGTGATAATCTTGCGAGATTGCCTGGTCGTCGAAGGAGCGTTGTCATGATAGAAGGTAATGGTGTCGAGGTAGGCGACAAGCGCCTTCTGAGAGCTAGCCGTTGTCAGTTTGTTGTGAGTTGTTGTATCCAGGATAATACAGTCTTGAAAGTCCAAGGGCAATGAGGAGTGGCGGAGTAAATGGAAAGGCAGCATTTGGTGATGAAATATCGCTTACCTAATGAACCTTAGTGCATCTGAACCCTTAAGCCTGACCTTGGGGCATGTATCTAGAGAGTACCTCGTAGGGTACGAATAAAACCGTCTTTTCTACAAAAGACGTGTTTAAAACCTCCTAGCGGCTTTTTTGCTTCGTTTTATTGGTTTTTAATTATGTAAGCTGGGTAAGGATTATAGTAGGGAGATTCACCTTGCTGTTGACCGATGACCTCGCTGTCGCCAGTACTAACCTGCTTGCAGGTTCCTTCCTACCTACCTCCTACCTCCTATCTTCAGCAATGCCTCCGCAACGTGGCGGTAGGCCTTTAAACCAGCTCGTCGCCGATAACTTCCAGAAGATAATCATACCTGGAAGGGCTGTTACTGTTCAGTGTCGTCACTGTCATAAGATCATGGCTCATGCAACTACACGTCAGCAGGCTCATCTAGATCAGTGTGACCAGTACAAAAGAAGATCTATTACAAATCCGGATCATCACTCGATTCAGATCACCTTGGGTGCAAATATCAGAACCCTCGCCGTCGGTGTAGCTAAAAGATTAAATCAAACTGCGGCAATGGCAGTAAATTGCTATGGTCAGGCTAAATCCTTCGAGCGAGAGTACCCTCAACGAGTATGGAGCTTCCTTTACATGGTGAAGGGGTCGATCTGCAGGCCAATTAACCCTCTATAAGTTGCTACTATAAATATAAACCACCCCTGTGTTTAAAACATCCTTCAAGAAACGAGTTTAAAACACGTCTTGAGCTAGCCTAAAGAAGGTAGTCAAAAAACATGTTTTAAACAGATTCGCACCCTAGTACCTCGTAGATATTCTCGCTTTTACACACATGTTACTACTCTATCCACACATGCGATATACATAAGCTTTAGAAGTGATACGAATATCCGAGTGGAAGAAGAGCATCGGCGACGAAATTACTATACTACATATGTGATTATTTCAAACTGCATTACCACACCCTTGGTCCCCGAGTTCATGGACGGTAACTCAGACGTCACGTTTATATATACGACGATATTATAGCTACGTATTCAATGTCGAGCTGCCCATGAGGGTTCTTCGATGTGAGAGCTGTTACTTGGATTTTGACACCCGCTTGTCGCTAAAATTGCCTGGCAATCCCGAGGTGATATTTGGCAGAAACTTTCCCACTCTCTGCTGATACTCCCTGTAATCTGGGTACTTCTTTGCAGTGATAAGCTCAGTGAACCATGTCGAAGCTTGGAAGAGGATTAAGTACGAGACCGCGCCGACAACAGACCAGTTATAATAGGTCTCTGTAGTCCAGCAGGACCACGCATAAAGCACAACCCAGAAACCCTGCTCTGCTGCGAAATTGGGATGTCGGCTGAGTGACCATAATCCAGTAGTATTGAAGCCACGGTCAAGTTCTTCTTGATGAAAATCTGAAGGGACTTTTGCGTTCTTCTGGTAGACTTTCTTCGCTGATTGATACTCTAAAGAAGCAAAGGTTCAGCAATGAACCAAGGGCCAGAAATAACACTCGGGCGTTCACTCACTCCATTGTTGTTCATCCGCAAAGTAAGCTGCCAATACTAAATCGACAAGGACCAGTGAGAATAGAATATCCGAAGCCTGGTATTTATCCTCAGTGAACCTCGCCGCGAGTACCATAACGTATGTCGGCATAGAGATCGTGAAAAGCAGGATCTGGAAATGCGCATGTATCAGTCCACAGGCTCGCACTGGGAAGATTGAAGTAAACTCACACTTTGCGCTAGAGAGATGAAGAGTACATTGAAGACGAAAAAGAGCGGAGGGCTAATCTTCTCCCGAAGCACTTCCCAACGATAGTCTTCGGACCCAATTTGGTAACCGCCTTTCCGCCAGTAATTGTATGTCAAGCGCATCTGATTCTTATTAGTTTCACGTCTTGAGGTAGCTTTGAGACCGCGAGCTTACACTCCATATAACACTGCATACTAGCAACGAATCAAGACGCCGTGTCGACAAGCCAGCGGCATGTGCATATATGACAAAGTGGACATTGTAGACCGTTGGCAAGAGGCTCCAACATCGATCTACTTCCGAGTAATTCTTATTGACCTCGGAAACAATCAAGAAGATGGGGAAAAGAAAGAGAGAGAAAGCAAAGGCTGAGATCAAGGGATTCGTGGATATATAGAGCTGTTTGAGCGCGGACGGATTTGTAATTGATCGGAAAATCTGTTGCGGCAAATCATACAGTTGAGGAATAAAAGGCGTAACAGTGGTGCTGAAGTCAGTACAGCCGGCGAAGGTCTTGATCACTGGTAACGACATCTTTATGTGCACACCGTCCGTGACGATTGAATTTGTGAAGAGGAAAACGGGAAGTGGAAATTAATGACGTTCTTGATGCTTTGTTTACTTTTCCATTGAATGAACCCTGCGTCGGATCTTCGGGGCGAACAATATCAGATGCGCTAAATAAAATACTGTATCTTACGGATTACATGATGGTCTCTCATGGCTCTGTCCTTTATATGCTGATGCAAGACCTCTTCTCAGAACATGAAGCATGCTCTAAGTTCTCTAGAATCTTCTAGACAAATATTTCCGAAATGGTCGGTTGAAAAGCGCAGAGAGAGAAAATTGGAAGCATCGTATAGCGCCAAAAGCCTGTAACATGCATCCTGTTAACACATCCCCATTTGTCATGTCTCGTTCCCCAAGTTCGCATGCTTTACCAACAATGTGCGAAGTCTAAGTGTTTCCGTTGTGCTCTCATCAGTCCTCTTCTGAAGATAGATATGGTCAAGATCGTTCGGTAAGGACTAGCCATGGTGTCTAAGATCCTATGTGTAGCTGAAAAGCCTGCCATCGCAAAGTCTGTTGCCAATCATCTGGCTGGAGGAAACGTCAACGTTGTACGTCTTCTAGTGCTATTGCGGGAAGGTTGGCGGCATGCTTATGTACAATGTAGAGAAACGTAGCTGGTAATCCATATGTCAAGAATTACGAGTTCAATTTCTCTTTTGGGGCACCATGGGGCGATTGCCCTGTGACCATGACCAGTGTCATTGGCCATCTTTACGGCCTCGATTTCGATCAGCAATATCGGAAATGGCACTCGTGTCGCCCAGGTCAACTTTTCGATGCCCCCGTTGTCGAGACTGTGGATCCAGTAGGCTCTGCTTGGGTTGTGATTGAATATGGCTAAATGCATCACAGGATAAGAGAGCCATCGCGGACAACATAGCTCAGCAAGCTCGCTGGGCCAAGGCCTTGTTCATCTGGACCGATTGTGACCGTGAAGGAGAGTTCATTGGTGCCGAAGTGAGGCAAGCAGCCCATAAAGGGAATGCAAGGCTCGAAGTCAAGAGGGCGCAATTCAGCAATACCGAGAGAGCGTAGTTTTCCCGTCGGAGTTTAATATAATGATACTGTTCAGCTGACGCAAGTCCTAGTCATGTCATTAGAGCTGCTCAAAATCCGATTAATCTTGATGAGCGACAGGTTAATGCTGTCGGGGCGAGGATTGAGCTGGACCTACGCCTGGGTGCATCTTTCACTCGATTCCAAACTTTGACGTTGCAGACTATGGGTGGCGATCTTGAAGACCGTATCATTAGCTACGGTTTGAATGTTATTCCGAAGGTTGTCTTATAAATAGTGTTCCTGATTTTCAAATAGGATCTTGCCAATTTCCTACGCTGGGCTTTGTCGTAGACAGGTACTTCCGGGTCAAAAATTTCGTACCAGAGAAGTTCTGGAGTATCAAGGTCATTCAGCATCGAGATGATATCGACGTCTTTTTTTCATGGCGACGGTATAGACTGTTTGATAGGGCATCTGTGGTTGTCTTTTTCGAGCGATGTCTCACAGCTCGGCTTGCCAGAGTGTCGAAGCTGCTGAAGAAACCAACAAGCAAGTGGAGACCTTTACCATTGACTACGGTGGAATTACAAAAGCTCGGTAGCTTGTTCCTGAGGATCGACAGTCAAAGAGTGATGAAGGCAAGAACTGCATGCTTCTGCGATTCCGACCGTGGCTGACGCATAGTTAGGTTGCCGAAGACCTTTATACGAAAGGTTGGATTAGCTATCCTCGGACTGAGACAGACTCCTTCGACAAAGGAATTGACCTTCGGAAACTCATCGAGAAGCAGGTGCAAGATCATGCATGGGGCGATCATGCGCAGGGGTAAGAAAAACATTAATGCTTTCGATGTTCTGAATGCCTGGATTGACTTCACGTATAGGCTTCTAAACGGCAGCTTTAAGCAACCACGGACAGGTCGAAACGACGACCAAGCCCACCCCCCTATCCATCCCGTCAACTACGTGGCATCAACTACCCTAAATGACGACGAACGCCGTGTCTACGAATTCGTTGTCCGACGCTTCCTTGCCTGCTGTTCTGAAGACGCAAAAGGCGAATCAACGACGATTGAAATTGAATACGGCGATGAAACCTTCTTTACGAACGGCTTGCTCGTGCTTCAGAGAAACTATCTAGAGGTCTACCCGTATGAGAGGTGGGAAAGCAGCCAACAGCTCCCAAATTTCACGGTTGGTGAGACTTTCGAGCCTACGGAAGCGAACATTACAGATGGCGAGACTACTCCACCGGGATACCTGACGGAGCCGGAATTAATCACTTTAATGGACGCAAATGGCATAGGTACCGACGCAACTATGGCCGAGCACATTGCGAAAATAAAAGAACGTGACTACGTCAAAACCCAACCCCGAGCGGGCGGTACCCGAGGGAACACAGCAAGCGGTAGTGGAGCGCGCAGGGGCCGTGGTGGAGCTCGGGGCGCAAGAGGAGGCCAAGGAGGTGCCAACACGGGCGGTGGGGGAGATTCGGTTCAGCAATTCATACCCACCACTCTCGGTGTGGCGTTAATCGAAGGCTACGATAATGTGGGCTTAGACACCAGTCTGGGAAAGCCGTTCCTGAGGAAAGAGATGGAGATCAAAATGAAGGAGATATGTGCAGGAACAAAGAGCCGGCACGATTTTGTGCACGAAACGTTGGAGCAGTACAGGGAGGTATTTGTAAGGACGCAGCAGCAGGTTGAGGTTTTGAGAGCCGTGAGTGAATTGTATGGTTTCGCCGAGAGGGATGAAAAGCTGACTCTTGCGATTCAAAGGCGTGCAGGAAATATATTTTCGGGAATGGAACCTAAAGAGGGTGGTTGGGTTTTAGAACATGGACAACCTTACGGAGTACTCATAGCAAAGGTATTCATGTGGGAACGCTTCCTGTAACCAGACATCTACGCGGACCATCCTACTTCGAAAATGCTTGTCGAATATGAAGCGTCTATACACACCTTTATATTCGCGATTCAGTATCAGTATAAAGTCTACCTTAGGATTTCAGATCCCTTTCCAGAAGTCTGGAGTCTATCCCCACAACTCACCGGGCATTCGGCAACATCACTAGTATGTACAAGTCTCTATGGCCTGGGGAAGCACAGAGTACTTTCCGGCAACTGATACGTGGGTGGAATTGGCCAAGACGTTGGAGTTACAGTTTTCTTATGAAGGTAAAGTCGACGCACAGAACTTTCCAAGATTTGGAGCTTCGTCCTGACACGCGATTTGAAGAGCCGCCTTCGGCGTAAATGCCACGATTGCTTTCATACCGCAAGATCAAGTGTTTGTACTCTGTCGCTTCCACCACCAACGGGTCCGACAGCTTCGATCAGTTCTTGCTGATAAGGTATGTTGAGCATCAGCACAAATCGCCAAAATCCTCTCTACCAAGAATAGCTCGATCAAAGCAGAATTGATAGCTTTTGAGACAAAGATCGACAAGCCAAGCCGAGCACCTCCAGTGGGACTGCGCGGGGCTCCATGCGAACCATGGAATGACTTGCATGCTGCCGGATAAGAAATCCAGCGAGAACACAAACTAAAGATAAGGACTCCTGGTGCCACGTTGCCAAAGTATCGCAATTGCTTTGAGCTGTTAGGGTACTAGTCGTGATCGGATATGTGTTTATGCATTTCAAACTGCTCCTCTTCTTCCACACTCAACCTTCTGTTTGGAATCAACCTGAAACTGGGCGCGCTTATTGAGAGGATCTGAGCTGATTTGTTTTAACATGGTGAGTAATTGGGTATGGGCATACTCTTGCTTTGTCCCTTTCGATAGAAGTAGCTGGCGTTCAACCCATAGGAAAGAACGAGAAGTCTTTGTCTCAAAAATCACTCGGGCATTGACCGGTACTCGGACTTTCTAAGGCACTGATAATTACATACTTGAGGAATGTAAGGATGGTTAAGACTCCAAAAGTAGCAAAAGCAATAGAGCTCATAGCCTGGATTTGATAGGCGATATGATTCGAATCCCGCGCTCTACATAGTACTTCGGACGAGCCATCAAGTTAATCGACCGGTACGAACAAAGTACACCACGCTCTCTTCATTGACGCAGACTAGTTGCACTAAACTGCGCGACATTTTGATACGCTAATAGAAGCTAAAGATAATTTCGTACCGAATCTAGACTAGCTTGTAATTTAGATTAAGAAACCTGCCGCCGTCCGAGATCCTGAAAGCACTTGCTGACCCACCCAGACCTGGCCTGAACCGTGACCGAAGCTACCCTGCTTACAACCACTTGCAATCAATATTGCGAACACACCCTCCAACTTGCTTTCAGACTCCACAGTATCCAAACCACCAAGCTGCTTGCACCTGCATTGGTATGTACCTAATTCGCTCATCCCCACTTCACTTCACTTCACTTCCCATCTCATCTCACCATCAAACAGTATCACCACCAACAATTGCCCTTCGCTCACACAAGCATCACTCAAATCGCCCCCCCGTCGCGCAGTCATCAGAATAATATCATCTGAATCAGCTCGCATCAGCAGACCTTTGTCACGTTACAGCTCGCTTGTTTCTGTAAGTACCATCGACGGAAAGTTGAAGCTTGGGACCTTGACAAAGCAAAGCGGAGCACCTTCCCACTTCTTTCACATACATTACCATCAGCAACAAAGACGGCTAATCCGTGACTTCCAGCACAGAAACATCTAACCAAATCGACCATGGCTCTCGTCAACAACAAAAACACCTCCAGCATCGCTATGGCTTTGGCCGGCATAACTGCCTCCGTTGACATCTCAAAGCCATGCGTCACCACACTCTGGTCCGGCCGAGAGACCTTCGCCGCCGTGGCCGCAAGGTCCCTCCCGTCAAACAAGCAGCCGGCGGGATTGCCAACACCACCAAACTCCATTTCTCCCTCTCTCCCACCACAGCACTACAAAGGCCATACCTCTGTGGTACCCACGACCCCTCCAGCTCACCACCATGTCGACTCCGATATTGATCTCCAGGATGCAGTCGATCACGCAAAGGCGCAAGATCAACCTCAGCACAGCTTTACCGGAAACCATGGTCTTGACAAGCTTGCAGACTTAGATGCGACAGGTGCCATCACCCCTGGCCTTCTAGCTAAGCACCACCTCCCGGGAATTCTTCTCGACAACGGCCCCTTAGCTATCCGCCACGTCATGAGCTACCTAACAACCTCGGTACCAGGTTTTTCCAGCATCCCTCCTGCAAAGGCGCGAAGACTGGTAGTCGGAGCTTTGGAAGGACGCGGTAGTGGTGGAGAACAAGGTGGCATCGATGGCGATGTCATTTTCGAGAAAGTGGGTTGGGGAAGATGGGACGCCAAGCGAAGGGGCCAACCATCGCGAGACTCCGACATAAGACCAGTGCGCCACTCCTCACCACAAAGTCAGGGCGGACTTCGGATTCCTGGCGGTAGCTCGCGAAATGATCGCGGCAGGGGCATCGCCTTCTCGCACGACTCAGAGATGGAATACGACGACCCCTCAGATGATATCAATGTGCTTGATCACGAAGCAGACAAAATGTCTCTGGATGGAGACGGCTCCCACTCATCCTCGGATCCACCTTCAGAAGCCCATCCATTACCACCCTTCGACAACGGTGACGTTACAGACGAAGAGGATTGGAGGAGTATTGGGGCAGCCGCCCTTAGACAAGGCTCATATCCACGAACATCTGGTGGCGTGCGGAAAAACTCATATCCAACCCATCTAGCACCCAGGGCCAAAAGCAGAGGCCGAAGCAGGGGTCCTCCAACTTGGACTTTGGCGAAATCAATGCCCATGCGGACTTCCAAAAACATGTATAATAATCACCATCAACAGCAACAGCCACCAGCCCCAGACTTCGCGGGGTTCTCGGCCAGCGACTCGCAGGAGAGAGAAGCTGTGCAGGCGTTGCTGAAACTCGGTTCTGTGTAAATATTCTAGCGGCGTTACTTGGTTTGGGGGTAACACGTATCAGCCATCACTCGGTAGCGCACCAGGCTTGGGCATCATGCAGGCGGTCGGTCTCGGTTCAATGGGTCAATTGCTCGCGGCGGCAGCAGGTTTGGGCTACGGTTGTTACTACTCCTAATATCGGATGGAGGACTCATGAAGGCATCTCGAGTATGGCGTTATTCTTTTCTTCCGTTTCTCGCGAAACATTACTGGGACCTCGACCTTGAGCACGCACGATAATTCGCAAAAGTCGGAGACGTTGCTCGGTCGGTTCGTTTGGACTTTTTAATTTAGCTCTGTATTACTCCCTTCTCCAGCGGAACAGCGCTTAGGTGCTACAGACCCTTTTCAACATCCCCACTCCGGGTACGATAACGCAGGATACCAAAGCACAAATTTGGCAACAGTACTCGTGCTTTCGCAGCGAGCACTTGTATCTACAAGGTAGTCAAATCGTCTGCAACGGACATAGCAAAATAGCTACCTGCTCTAGAATCAAGTTATGAGCAGGTGCAATGAACACCCTACTTTGCCCAGATATCATCGTGAAGTGAATCCTTCTGGTCCTTCGTAGATGAATCTCATGTTTACCGTCTTTTGCCCGGTTCATGTGCCTCATTTCTTCCTCACTCTCTCACCCTTCCTACCACGATCCATCCATTAATTCACTCTGTCTTCCACCTTCTTACCTCTCTCTTCCGTCCATCTCACCAACACCATTTCCACTCTTAGCTCAACACACTCCTACACACACACCCCCCGGTAGTCGAGTTCAAGCAAATCCTAGTCTTTCATCGCCTACAGGCCTTACAAGCTCAACCACGGTGCGTAGAACGGTCAGGGATTTTACTCTGAGCAGTCCTTCTCCTCTACTGATTCCACTCCGTAAAGAACGGCATGCTTTCAATAAAGTTGGGTCAAGTATAGTTCGGTTTGGGTAGTCGGCCACAGAATGGCTATTTAAGGTTGGAGATACTGTAGCCGATTCGGTGGGTTCTATTCTCGAAATTCCTCTTTTCATAACAAGACTTGGCCTGCGATGGACAGCGCGCACGGAACTGACCATTCGATATCTCTAGAACGGATGTCAGTCTTGTAGATAGACATAACATGTCTCAAGCCGTAGTCCTGCATCTTATTTCGTGATCCGGAAATTGGTCCTCCGACAAAGCCTCCGCCCCGCGTGGCTTCGGGGCTCCCAGAGGCCTTTCTTGTTCGGATACAATGAGGCTCCATCGGCGTTCAAGCTTGATGTCGATGACTTGTCTCAATTACTGAGATTGGTACACATGCTTTGAACGACAGATGCTGAGTTCTCAGTACCGACACAAGCGAGGTTGAAACTCCACCTGCATGACGGTACACAGCTACCCTATTGGGAAGGTACTCCATTTTCAACCTACCTTATGTAGTACTCTAAGCTTTCAAGCTTTACAGGAAACCAGACCCTAGCTCACTTCTCCCGAGCTTCCCTTTCAAGCACTTTGCAGCGCGCGCAACAATACATTTTCACCGAACTCATCCTGTCGAATGTCGATCTAGCTGCGGAGAGATCCAGCTTCGATTGACTCAATTACCGAATGCAAGTATGGGCAAACGCGTGATAGTCCAAGCGTGGGCGACCAACATACAGACTATATATCTCGAGCTGTTCTTCATTCATTCCTCGGCACCATTGCCTCTCTCCTACGCCCACAATGCATATCTCCCTTCTTTCTGCTGCAGTGCTCTTGAGCACATGCGTTGCTGCAATCGAAAGCCCACACAAGCGGGCTGCTTTGTACAAGAAGCCATTACTACCTAAACCCATCCTCGCACGTGATGCTCGACCACAAGTCGAGAAGCGGGCACCCCAGTACTTGAATTCGAAATCATCGAGTAAGAGCGGCTCAGAAGGCAGACGCGCAGGTTTCCAGCTGACTTGATATAGAATTTGCTGTCAATGGAAAAGCCATTCCAGAGGTTGCTTTCGATATCGGCGAATCCTATGCAGGAACCCTACCAAACACTCCCTCAGGCAATTCCAGCTTGTGGTTTTGGTTCTTTCCCTCAGAGAATCCCAAGGCTTCGGATGAAATTACTATCTGGTTGAACGGTGGTCCGGGATGTAGTTCCCTCGACGGGCTTTTCCAAGAGAATGGGCCTTTCTTGTGGCAGTCTGGGACATATGCACCGATCAAGAATCCTTATGCATGGGTAAGAGCTCTCAGGAAGTCGTTTTTTGCTTCAAGTGGGCTTACGGTGCGGTATGCAGACTAATCTCACCAACATGGTATGGATTGACCAGCCCGCTGGAGCTGGCTTCTCACCAGGACCTCCAACGGTCAAGAATGAAATCGACGTTGCTCATCAATTTAATGATTTCTGGAAGAATTTCATGGACACCTTTAACTTACACAACCGCAAAGTCTATGTTGCTGGGGAGAGCTATGCAGGGCAATACATCCCATATATTGTGAATGATATGTTGAACAGGAAGGACAAAAAATACTTCAACGTCAAAGGCGTCCAGATCATCGATCCATCTATCAACGAGGACGATGTTATAATAGAAGGTTCGCAATCGTATCTCCACTGCGTCGATAAATATTCGACTAACACCCTCCAGCCCCTTCGGTCATGGCCCTCAACTACTTCCAAAACATCTTCAACCTTAACGCTACCTTCATGGCCGACATCAACAAGCGCGCTGACAAGTGCGGTTACACCAACTTTATGGAAAACGCTCTGCAGTTCCCTCCTAAGGGAAAACTACCAAACGCTCCCAACTCCTCTGTTCCGGGCTGTGACGTCTGGAGCGATATCGTCTCAGCAGCGTACTACGTCAACCCGTGCTTTAACTTCTACCATCTCACTGACTTCTGTCCTTATCTTTGGGACCAACTGGGCTTCCCTTCCCTTGGAGGAGGACCTAATGACTACTTCAATCGCACCGACGTGCAGGCTGCTATTCATGCACCCCCAACGAATTACTTGATATGTGGAGAGTACCAATTCTTCCTTCCCAGCGGCCGAGACGGCTCCGTTCCCAGCGGTCTAGGGCCTCTCCCTAGCGTCATCGAACGTCTGAACAACACAATCATCGCGCATGGAAACCTAGATTTCCTCCTTTTCACCAACGGCTCGCTTGTCACTATCCAGAATATGACATGGAATGGTCAGCAAGGATTCCAAAAAGCTCCCTCCAATGACTTTTTCGTGCCATATCACCCTGGTCTAGGGCAACTAGCTCAAGGCAGTGCGACTGCACCATTCACGCAGGATGCGGGGGCTGGGTATTTGGGCACGACGCATACAGAAAGGGGTTTGACGTGGGTTACGGTTGCCACGGCCGGACATGAAATCCCTCAGTACGCACCAGGAGCAGCATACAGGCAATTAGAATTTTTGCTTGGGAGAATCGGTAGTTTGACCCAGAAGGGCGACTTTACGACACTTCCTGGGAACTTTTAGGGCGCAAGCATTGCGTCGCTCTAGCAATAGGTGAAGCCTCAGAGCTCTACTTGGATATATTCATTTATGGTGTACTTGGAAAAGTATTAACGTAAGAATGTAAGAATCAAGTACCGGTATGATTATATTGAAACGTGTATAAGTTGCCGGCGCATCAATTAGGTTGTCATGCCGACGTCAAGTGGCAGGTGGTTGAAGATGCTATCCGGCAGGTTATGACGATTCAATAATATCTATTAACGATTTGACGATTCCCCATCTTTTCTGACTCATGTTGCATCGAGTTTGTCTAACCTTGTATATCTTCGCCAAGATGACCTATGTGCTTTCTTTTGGCCGTTTCGTTCTGGACCGATCTCTATCCCGGATCTATCGACTACGAGTATAGGTCGAGTGAGGATGAGATGCGCGGCCATGCAATCGTGTTTTCTAGCGCTTGGTACCGGCCGATTGGGATGGCCGATCGGTGCCGGGGTATTGTCTCACGGCACGGGTGATGGGAAATGGTATTTGCTTTTTCCGTTGAGATATGGGGAGGACGAACGCTACCCCACATTTCCAAAGTGCGGAGTCTGCATCTGGGGAGGAATGGAGAAATAGCTAAGGCTTCGAGCATGAGGGAGGTAGTAGGATGCGGGGCTCTGCTTTCTTGTTATATCTTGATGTACATGGCCGCTCGTTTTCTCAAGTCTTTTCTTCTACATGCATAGCTTGCTTGGCTCTTCCACGTTGCATCGCATCTGGATCTCTCTTCAAGCAATCATGGCAGTAGCCAGATCTCCAGACCAAGTAATGGCCGCTCTTGAGGCAAGGATGGACGGCATAGAGAATGTGTAAGTCCCCTTTCAAAAATCTCTGCTAAACACAAACTCAAATCTCTCAAAGTCTCCACGCCATCGCCGCCCAGCTAGGCGTCCAGACCGCCTCGCTGCCCTCCCTCCCGACCAGCAAAGCCAAAGTCCTCCGCAAAGACCTCGCCGGATCAGACAACCTTTCCAACGGCATTTCCAATGGCACCACACCCGAAATCGAAACCGACGTCTTGATCGTTGGCGCAGGTTTCGGTGGTGTTTACCTTCTTCACAGGCTCAGAGATGAACTGGGGTTGAATGTCAAGTGTTTCGAAGCCGGCAAGGACTTGGGAGGCATCTGGCACTGGAATTGCTACCCCGGAGCACGCGTTGACAGCCCGATTCCCGTGTACGAGTATTCCTTGGGGAAGGTGTGGAAGAATTGGACTTGGTCGTGCAAGTATCCTGGGTGGAGGGAGTTGCGGCGGTATTTCGATCATGTGGAGGAGCAATTACAAGTTAAGAAAGATGTCTACTTTGACTCCACGGTCGTGGGCAGCGAGTGGGATGCCAAAAAAGAGCAGTGGATTGTGAGAAGCGAAGATGGCAAAGTGGCTAGATGCAAGTATTTCATTCTTGCGACGGGTTTTGCGGCAAAGAGGCATTTTCCAGATTGGAAGGGTTTGGACACCTTTGAAGGGACGATGCATCATTCTAGTTTTTGGCCAGAAGAAGATGTGGATGTTACGGGCAAGAAGGTCGCTGTCATTGGCACTGGATCTACGGGCATCCAAATTGCACAAGAGTGTGCGAAGAAGGCGGCGAGCTTGACGGTGTTTCAACGGACGCCGAATCTGTGTTTGCCGATGCAGCAGTCTACTCTTACAAAGGATGAGCAAGCGGCACGCAAGAAGGATTACGAGCAGTTTTTCCGACACCGGCTTACAACGTTCGCGGGTTTTCCATTTGACTTTGTAGATAAGAACACGGCGGATGATACGCCGGAGGAAAGAGAGAAATTCTTTGAGAAGCTATGGCAGAATGGCGGTTTCGAGTTCTGGCTAGCGACCTACAAAGTCATGCTCTTTGACACCACAGCCAACAGACACGCTTACGACTTCTGGGCGAAAAAGGTCAGGGCACGCATCAACGATCCAGTTAAGAGGGACATCCTAGCCCCCCTCGAGCCCCCTCACGCTTTCGGCACCAAGCGCCCCTCTCTCGAACAAGACTTCTACGAGCAATTCAACAACCCCCACATCAACGTCGTCGATGTCAAAGCCAACCCCATCGTCGAGGTCAAACCCAAAGGCATCCTCACCGCCGACGGCACCTTCCATGAAGTCGATCTCATCGCCCTCGCCACCGGCTTCGACTCGGTCACCGGCGGCATGAAAAACATGGGGCTCCTCGACGTTAATGGCGTCCCCTTGGCTGAGAAATGGAGAACGGGCACCTGGTCCTACCTCGGCATGGCCTGCGCCGGCTACCCCAACATGTTCTTCCTCTACGGCGCTCAGGTAATTTTCCCAATGCCCCAGCACTATGCCCAAGCTAACCCGCCACAGGGCCCCACAGCCTTCAGCAACGGCCCCACCTGCGTCGAAGTGCAAGGCGGCTGGATCATCGACGCCATCGCCAAAATGCGCAAAGAGGGTATCCGTACGGTCGAGGCGACTAAAGAGGCGGAAGAGGAGTGGCGCAAGAATGTGACGGAGCTGAGCGATAAGACTCTGTTCCCGGGCACGAATAGCTGGGTACGTTTCCCCGGTCTCATCCCCCCCTTCTCTCGCGCCGTCCTTCTTCGTCTCCGAATATATTATGGAAGCATATCGAACTTTCATTCCCCTTTTCTCCCATCTGATCCACCATTCCAACTCAAATTTCACAAACATAACAAGGCAATTGCTGACGCCGATCGATAGTACATGGGCGCCAACATCCCCGGCAAACCGCGCGAGCAGCTGAACTACGCGGGCGGGTTTCCGTTGTATCAGAAGGAGTGTCGAGTCGTGTTGGACGAGGGGTTTAAAGGGTTCAATGTTGTGGCTGCGTAGGGGGGCGGGGGGGGGTTTCGATTTCGATTGCGTTGACTAGACATGGAAATCTTTGTGACATTTTGTTGTAAATAAATATCCATCTCCTTCATACCCGTCTCCCCTCCCTCCGTAAACTTCAAGCACATAGAAACCACACCGTCCCATTTCTATTTCCATCTCCCCCAACCCCCACCAGCGCATACGAAAAAACCACCCTTTCAATCCTCATCTCCCTCCCCCTACTATCCAACTATCACACCCCTCACCCCTACGTCCAACCCAGCTAAACACGCGCAAACCATCCCTCCCTCCATCCCACCCACCAACCCACCAAGCCCCAACCCACCCATCTCCACCCCATCCAAGCCCCCCCAAAAAAACAAAAAATCCTCTAGAAACCTTTGTACACAAAAAAAAAAAACCAAACCAACCAACCAACTACCCAACTACCCAACCACACTTCCCAAAAAAGCCGTTCTCCATCGCTTCTTTCATTCTTTCTTTTGATATATCCACAAATCCTCCCAAAACCCTTGAATATATATATGTATAGCTGGGTAGGGGGCGTGTGTGTTCTGGTTGGGGTTTTTTTTTTGGTCGGTTGATAGGTGAGAATGATGGTAGGGGGGAGGTGAGTTCTTTATAAAGGGGGGAGGTGGATTGGGAAATGGAGGATCTCCGAGACGAGGTGATGTGATGGCGAATCAACTACTAATTTGCCCTCGAGGTAACGATATCTTTGATTCGAAGAAATGGATTCATCGCCGCTCTATCTTTTCGGTATCTCTCGTTGTCTTCCATAGTCTTCTACATCCGCGTCAAGCTGAAGCAACGATTGCTTAGATCGAGTTAGCAATTCATCGAGTCACTTGTCCAGTCGCACAAGCAAAATTCCGTGATGTCGAAAGAAAGAACCTAGTGATTGAAGCACTACTGATTGGCATTTACACAAGAGGAAAAAGCTCTGAACGAAAGCACCACCACGACTTGCCCCCCACCTCCCCCCCATTAATTGAAGGAACAACCTTTACGATAAGAAAAACCACAGAAGCATAACAGCAAAACAGCACAAGACCGCCCCTCGAGACCCGACATTACCACCCCGTCAGGAAGAAAAAGTTCCCCCTATACCTCACCCTCCTTCATCTTCTCCTTCGTGCCGGACGCAAATAGCAGCTGGTTTGCGGACGGACGTGAGCCTCCATTTGGAAGCTTCTCCAACCAGATACCTCGTGACCAGGTCAACGACCCCTTTTCGACGTTGGACGGCAAGGATCGGCGACCGCGAAGGCGGAAGTTTCCGGTTTTAACAGCCCACAAGTCAAAATCGTCTGTCCATAAGTGATGCCATTGACGGATGGTGGACAAGTCTCCCAAGTACACTCCTTGGCGATAGACGTCAATGTCGTCATAACTTGGGGTGCTGGTGTAAGTCGCAGTGGCGGTGCCAGTGTGTTCTTTTAAGATTGCGCTGTACACCGATGCAAGAGATGCACCAACTTCACAGTCGACGCCATACGATCCATTGTGAGAGGGCTCAATAAAGAGCATGCGAGGTTTGAGAGATTTAACCTAAGGACGACTGCTATCAGTATAACAAATTCTGCGTAAACCTCTGCCTTTGCAAACATTGCTTACCGTAGCACATCGCTGAGTCCACTGGTCGTCCAACGGAAGACGGACCCAAAACCTGTCACCAGCTTGAAACACTTTCGCAAAAATGTCTGTTAGCTTTCGCGCGCTTCGGGAATTCGTAGGAACCGGTACATTGATGCCGATGCGCCGATACCAGAGAGGATCGTAAGCTAAGCCCACGGTGGATTCCATATAAGACTCCAAAATGCTTGGCGATAGTCCATTGGCCTGGAGATATTTGGATGTTTGATACGCATCCGCTGGGATCTCAATTTCCGACTGAGCGTGCGTTTCAGTAATCCGTGTTGGTTGAACAAACTGACGGGAAGTGGGCACATGGTGAAAAGTATTTGGTCCGAGATCTACAGACTGAGCAGGAGACTCTTGATCGGCGTGAGAAGTCGCCTCTACACTGGCCTGTAAGTCGTACACCCCTAGACGGGCTTGCCGGTCCAGAAACTCGTTGGGTGCTGGGTCAACTCCAATTTGAGCATACGACTCTTGGCCGGCTTGAAGTGTAGGATCTATACTGAGCTCGGCTCCATAAGATGCTTGATGGGTTTGCTGGTTCATGGACTCATGGGATACTTAAGTACTTTAGCAATGCATAATGTGGGATAGATGGATCTTAGCTTACTACTAGGATATCCATCCCCTGTTTCACTACGGTATTCGTCCTCCATCTCACTAGAATATTCATCCTCCATCTCCTCATCCTGAAGCTGCTCGTGAAACCCATGGCGGTCCACCGTAGCCGACTGTTCGTATTTGTTGAGTGCCTCACGCAAATTTTGAATCTCTTTGCGAAGATCGTATACTTCGCTTGAATGATCGAGTTTAGTATCCCTTAATTCCTTACGCAAACTGGCAATCTCTTGATCTTGCGCACGGAGAGCCAATTCCGTCAAGTCAACATCGGTAACGATGTCTGCCATCTTGACTTCCTGACGGTATGAGGAAGCGAATGGACGCGGTCTTAACGTAGGTTATGAAGTTCTTGTTGAGCGTGATGAACCAGGTTGTGTGTAAACTTGATGTTGTGTTACTGAAGTGATCATTGTGCGGCCGGCTAACCGAAAGAGGACTCGAGGCAAAGCAGATGAATGTGATATAGTCTTCACATGACTTGTTCAAGCTTTTCAGTATGCTAGTCCTAAGAGCAGTACTTCATTCATGTCCCTGGTCTGCCCTAGCCTCTCCTGTCACAGTGAAAATCCACTGAAGAGAGATAACGAGAGGACTTGAAACTGTCAAAGTCCTAGACGAAAGAGAATAGGAGAGGATGACTAGCGTGCCTGAACTGTCGAGAAGCCATTCTCCTGAAACAGATGGCAGTCTACTGACTGGTAAACAGGCAGGACTATAACCAAAGCGCAGTATATAACGGCACATAACTATATCCATGAAAGGCTTAACGTTATATCAGTATCCATCCTCGAAGCAAGAAAAGGGCAGCTTATGGCACCCTAGCCATATAGATTTAAGGTATGAGAATGAACGAAAGGACAAGAGAAGGCAAGCGACAGAGGAGAAGAAAGGGGAAGGATGAGACAGATAGAGACGCAAAAAAGAATCAAACAAGCAAGCGTCCAAGGTGCCGGCACGCAAAGAAGCAAACAAGAATGAAAAGGCCGCTTGCTTCCCTACCTGAACGGCGCCTGACAGTGTGGCAGCCACCCATAAGTTGATATCTTCTATGCAAGACCTCGTCCCGCAGTGCAGCAGTACAGCAGTGCCACGCCAGCAGCAGCAGCAATGTACGCTCCCATACCTTAGACGAGCATGCCAGACGGCCACAAAACGCCCGCGAACACAAAAGCCAAAAACGCAGGCTCTTCGCATCTCATGACGCCCACCACCCTACCAGAGCCAGCCCCAGGTAGCCCCAGGCAAGCGTCTCACACGCACCTATCGGGGCCTTCACGCCATAGCACTGCCATGGCAGCGTTGTCGTCAAGTGTTCAAGGCATCACGCAAATCGCCCCCGTCGTCGTAGGAAGATGGGACGGAGTGAGGTGGGAGTCTTAGCGAGCGTATAGAAAACCCGCGGGGTTATGTTTCGAGACCCGAGGGCCGTATCTTACGGGCCTTGCGTATTATTCGCAGTCCCCCCCCCTGGGGCCGTAGGATTTGGTTTCTACAATAATATTGATGTAGGCATAGCGGAGTGGATTGCCTCTCTCCTTGTTACTGTCGTGCTGGGGTCTTCTTCTTTACTACTAGAGTACTATTGATTTGATTAGATCTTCTCTAACGTGCAGTAGTAAAGGTTTGTTCCCCCTGTTTTTTACTCTCATTTAGTTCAGGAGCATAGTCATTTGAATTGCAAGTTTGAAGCCAGACATATCATTGCCGGCTGCTACTAGAAGCGTATTTTCGACATTTCGAGTCTCGAATGCAATCCTTTTGCAAGATGTATCCCTGTTTGAATTGCAGAATCTAGTGGCTGGATATTCTACTTCTCACGGAGTTAAATGGAATTAGCTGCTATGTCACTCATAACTTGAAGAAAGAAATCATTTATTGTCTGCTTCACCTAGCTGGAACATCTACCGCGCTCCCTCCATTCAAACCCTCTCTTCGTCCACCCCTTTTACGCCGGGATATTACTCTCATCCAAGCCATCAAATTGGACTTGTATCCAGTGCCCGAGCCCGCTCAATGCATGTACGACCATGAGTCAAGGTGACCGCGCTGATAGTGTGCTGTTTGACTTGCTGAGAAGTGCAAAGGGCCTGACCCTCAAGGAAGTTCTTCTCTCATAGCGGCCCGTCCTGGCTTCGGAAATGAGAGAAACCATGTTGCAAGATCTTCCCTTCTTCTACAGGATCCGTCCTCGAAAACCCAAACCCACCAACCCCCCTTTATCCACCACCTCCCACCAAAACCTTCCCTACCTCCACACCACCAACTTCCCATATCCACAGATATTCTACCACTCAACCCACCCACTTAAAAAACCACCCACATCCCAAACCCCCTTTGAAACCCCGATATAACAAAACCTCCATTGCCAACAGCTCCAACCAAGAATCAATCTCTCTCCGCCCCTGGTAGGGTCATCTGCAGACCTCAAACCCTGCCCAATCTACCCCCTCGGGCCCATTCAGCAAAGCAAAACAAAAACCCTCCTCATTCGCGCCGACTAGACAGCTTCGCTACATTCCAGAGCATCGAGCTGAGGATATTCACGCAGCTCGAAGACCTGGGGGAGACTCGGGGGAGGAGTTGGATAAGTTCAAGCGAAGGCTTCAACCCTCCCATAGGTGTGACTTCGTAATCGCGCAAATCTCATCGTAGGACTTAGAAATCGCCTCATCAATCTTAGTCACTGGCCCCTAATTATCTTTGAACCCAACGTGCTGAAGGATGGTCTCGCTTCATTGCTCAACTTCTTATGTACAAGAAAGTACATATATACTTCCACCTCAAGCACGATCCGAACACTATTCTACAGAATCCTCCTTATAACGAGCATGCATGAACCACACTCGTACAAAGTTTATTGATTCCACTCCCCCATCCTATCACCAACTAAAACTCTCCTCCAAAAAGTCAATATTCCGCACCCCCTGCCTCCTCCTCACCGCCTCCCTAACATCATCGCCCAGTCCCCCAGGCCCACACACGCTAACACCCATACAGCCAATCTGGTTCTCGCTCTCCATCTCAATTAGCGTATCCACGTTCGGTTTCCCTGGGAACATTTGCACCGTCGCGCTCGGGCTGTGAATCTCCTTTGTGCTTCTTGGTCTCGTAACGAAGAGCTGAATTCGTAAGATATCGCGACGCTTATCCATGCCCAGAATGGTAGTCATCCAAGGACGGATCCACTCGAGGTGTTCGGGGGATTGAATCACCCAGATGAGGATGACTCGGCGGGCGGCGACGGTGCCGTTTGAGAACCCGGCGACAAGGTCGCGGACGAAGGGGACTTGGTGAGTGATGCCGACGCCACCGGCAAACATCATTACTGTGCCGTAGGAATGCAGGACTTGAGAGCCACCGTAGGGACCTTCGACCATGGCATTGACCGTGACGGAGCCTCCGGGGTTCTGCTCGGCTTTTTTGAAAAGTTTATTTGTAAAGCCGGTACGGCGGCGGACGATGAGGGACATGGTTGTTCGCTGGTTGGCGAACATATCTTGGCGGTTCATGGCAATGCCTTTTTCCGAGTCGAGGTGCTCATCCGAGTTGCTCCAGGCAACGGAGAATGGATGGGAGGTCCATAGGCCGACCGAAGGAATGGTAATGAAGACATGTTGGCCTGGTACAAACGTCCATGGGCGGGACATCCTCACTGTTACACGGACAGCATCGCCCGGGAGAGCCTCAAGCTCGGCTTTGGTGCTTCCATTCCCGAAGTTGCGGTACATAAGGATGACCATGCGGATGAAACGCTGGAAAAGTCAGTAAATTCGACTCTAGACCTCGAATGGCAAACGTACTTCAATAGCCCAGGCGATGATGGACGCTGCAAGCCAGGGGCGCTGCGGTAAACGATCCAAATGCATCCACGTGACAACAAGGATGACGATAACAAGTGCTATGTGTACATGTAAAAAAGTCTCGTAAAAGGCATGGCGTAGAGCTGAACTCGATTGCAGTATAATGGCCAACATGGCAACAGTACCCTAGAACAATGTAAGCGCTTGCATATATGGTGGTTGTGTACATGGCCCTTACTATCACACCAGTCAATATGACAGTGCTTTGCAGGCCCATTTGGAAACCCTTCAATCCGCCTGTAATTATTTAGTAGAGACTTTGGTTGTGGATGGCATTGCGACCCACTTTTGTAAGTCGTGCTGTAAATGTGAGCTACGCTATGAGCAACGGTCTCCGCTACCACGATCCTGCCAAACCAGCGGTGGCACAGGTTAAATGTATCAAAAGAGATATTGAGGAGGCGTAAAAGAGGGTTGTTGCGGCCCGCCAATATCACCAGCGGTAGCATATTCACAATGGCAAGAGTGCCGGTGCGATTTCGGAAGTGGTGCAGCTTTTGCAACTTGGGTCCATGCCATTCAATTCCATGTACACAAAGCACAACGTTCATGGCGATGACCGCCGTTAGGAAAAGGGCTTGAAAGCGGCTGGGAAGAATCCCTAAGTTCACCGAGGCTATGCTGACGGGTTGGCGGTGCCGTCTGCGGAAAAGTGGAGCGTATAATAAGTGTTGTTTGATGCCGCTGAACGCGAGACTAGGCATCTTGAAATAGCGTTGGGTATCGTTGTTGAGACATGTAAGCGTGCGGATATAACGAACAGAGTAGATGACGACTCGGTAGATTCCAAGAGCAAACACAGCAGCGCCCAGGATGGTTATAATGTACCCACCGAAGCGATTGTTGTCGACTGCTTCTGCGGCCAAAGCAGCTGGCGTTTCTGGCGGAGGCGCTCTCTTGAGGATATCCACACTATCGCTGTAACCTTTCATGTTCTCTGATTCATTGCCCAAGACCAAGTTTATCAATGACGCTAGGAGGAGCTGGCGGTTCACAGAAGCCATGGCGGTCGTCAAGATCCTGAACCACGGCAGAGATGAGGAATAGCGATCGCCCAAGCAAGCCTGGTAGCGATGGAGTTGCTGAATGGACGCAGAGCACTAACAAGTGAATGGAGCGAAAGCCTCGAGCTAACTGGTTAGAAATCCCTCTGCTGAGCCGGCAACAGAGGAACGTAATGAGCGTGGATGATGAAGAATGCGAAGTGGTCGATCTCCGAGTCGCTGCCCGAGTGCTGGAGCAATCGAAGCAACACGCAGATCCTAAAGTCAGTTAGTATTAGCGATGGTAGCGAACAATGGTTCTGCAGAGGACATACTCGAGAGCTGACGTGGACTTGTTGGATCACTTTAGTTCGCTACAGGCTCATGTGCTCAAGTTGATACCGATACAAGATCCCTGATCCTGAGAATGAAACGAAGCAAAGTTCAGACTTCCAATGAATCGTATTGACCAGTGACGAGGTTCAAAAGAGTGTGTCTTGGCAATAACTGAGGGGTTTAGTGACGCGAAGGTGCCGTCAACGACAATAAAACAAAGCTGAAGAGAGAGTGAGGTTTAAAGAATGTCAAAAAGGATGATGGTCGTTTCACGTCGAAGATACTCCAAAGAAGGAGATGGCGATATCAAGGGTAACACAAGAGGCAGGGGAGGACGAGGGGAGTGAATCGGGTTGCCGCGCTTGGCGGGATGGTTGGACAACGCAAAACACGTTAATCTGGTCTTCCCACTCTCTCATTGGTGCAAGACATCGGGACTTGAAGAAATTCATCACTGTTTAAGGCTTCAACTCAAAAGAAATCATCAGAACCCCGAATTCGTTATCGGTGCCGCTTTATTGATGCATCAACTTCCCCCACTTTGTAATCATTATTGCAAGCGGTACGGTACGGCGTACTGGCTGTGTAATGTATTATGTAGCACCAGCAGTCTGTCTCTACTGATTTGACCTTTATCCAATCCGAAAGTACACCAACACGTCGCACGCATGCTGTCATACATAGATATCCTAGCATGCCAAAGTACTCAATTCATCCTCACTCTCCTCAAAGCATTCGTCAACCCTTGGCGGACCCGCTACTGACTGTTGCATCTTTGGTTTCATAGAAAGGCACAACGCCCTACGCTTACTTGTCTCGCCACTCTGCTTCCACCTCCCAACTCTCTTACGCTCCATGCTTGGCCCTATGTTTGTGAGCTCACGTAGCCTAGGCCGACCAGTTCTCTGCAGTTCTTGGGAAGAATTTGGGGTCGACAGCTCGTCTTCGGTGTCATCAGTCGCTATCTTTTGGGACATAATACTTTCATGGTATAGAGCTTGGAGTTCGTCAGCAGTTTCAATCATCTTGCCGACGTGGCTAGTTTTGCCGACAGGTTTCTGAAACTTGGGGAGTGGATATCTGGTGAGGTGACTGGGCCCTTTATTTGATACCGGGGCTGTAGTAGGTGTATTACATGTCAGCCATGGCGACCTTTGTTGTAGATCTAGCAGACTTTGCTTCGAAGGCGATACAGAGAGAGTTGTCGAGTCACTCTCAAACTCGCTGTCGCTCGGTAACGTCCTTGAATGATGAACGAACTCTGCTCTTGGCCAGAGAGTACCCGGTGTTTTGGCCACCCATTCGCAGATGCCCTCCTCCCACCGGTAGCCGGACTTTGATTTGTGTGATCTCTGGGCTGGTGTTTTGCCAGGAGTTCGGTAGCTCGTCTCCACCTTCCTCCCATTTATGTTCTGTTCCAAGTCTATCGCCCAGTCCAGGTGTTTCGGATGATTCGTCTCCTCTGAGTACTCAAACGCCGCAGCCACAGCGATTTGGCCGCAGAGTGTTCGAGTCGTCGTTTCATAATCCGAGGATGTAGAGATATTTGTAAGCTGATTAACGATGCTGTGCACATATTCGAAGATTCCGGCGGATGTTGCTCGCTCGCAACAGTGTGCAACGGCACAGATGAAGGACGCTGCACTGCTAGGCAATGATTCTCTGCAACTTAACCGTGCGATAATATCTAAAGGGACGGATCTGCTGGGAGCAAGCATTTTGCCAGAATCGCATGCTCTCTCTTCTACTAATCTAGCTGCGAGGAATGGCAAGCATGCCTGCTCCGCGTATGATTCGGATATCTGGCCTCCATTGGCATCGTATCCCTCTATCGTCAAAGCTTGATGGGCTGTAAGGGCTAGATCTTGCATAACAGTCAGGTTCAGTGTTCTTAGACAGCCCAATCCCGGCGAAGTCGGACGTCCGAGGAGGCCGACAGCGCAAAGAACAGTCAATACATTGGATAAGACGCTGGTTGATGCTTTGCCTATTTTAGTAGCTTTGGAATCACTGCCCGGTGGAGAGATTGGTGGTGTGTTTATGATTGACTGAACGGTCTTACAAACAGTGGCACTTATCATGCCGCATTCCAGCAGTCGAATTCGATGTACTCGAGCAGCTAACGTCGGGCATACTCCACCATTTGCCACTGACATGGTAGTCTGAAGTAGTGCTGCGGCTGCCCTGGCATGCTCATCCTCCTGTGTGATCGAAGATATGACTCCATTCCAGCAGTCGACCATACTACGACTCGAGATCCACTCAATTGGCAGTATCCCATCGCTGAGCATTGTTGCTATTTGTAGATAGAGGAAGCGAAATCTTCCAGAAGCAGTTACAAAGTACTTCAAGGTACTCAACTCGACCGAAAATTCATGAGCAAATAGCCGCTTGGGGGTGGATTGCGTCTTCTGGAGAGGCTCCATCAAGCTGATGATGCACTCAACAAAGTGTTGCGCCTCGTCATAGGCGTGATAGTGTAGACAGATCACGATCAAGTCACGAGCTAGAGAAGGACTGAGCAAACCATCCTTGAAAGCGTTTCCTAGTATGAAAACACCATGAGCTCTGATGACTTCTCTAAGTGGTTTCCAGCCACCTGTGGGCGAGGAGCCAAGAGCCTCGAGGTCGTTATAAACTGACGATGCTACGTCAATGTCACTCTCTGGGTCGTCTGCCGCTGACCGCAGCTGTTCCTCAGCGATGTACTCTGGTACTTTCCCCAAGCACGTTGAGAAGAGTGACCGGGCTCCTCGTTCATCGCCTGCACTACCATTCTCAGTAGCTCTCAGCAGTGTATCTAATCCGTTGTAGAGTCCATTAATTAGTTTCCAATGGTCAGGTTCAACATAGCGTGTGTACCGACAGAACGATTTTGGTGGAAATCTCTGCGTATTGTGCGATGATTTAGGACATTGGGGCCTTAACCCTGAGACGGATGATTCGTCTCCATTTGCGGATTTTGGCCCAGAAATCCCCACTGAAGCTTGTGTTCGGCGGTGGGCAAAGAAGTCGTGGGAATCTGGCATCTTAATGCTAGCCTCCTGTAGCAGAGAAGATTCGTAGGCTTCGTTTTTACTACTTATCTGCCTCACCACGTGCCCGCCATCTTTCGAAGAATATGTACGCTTGATCCTCTTTCGCGGAACAGGACTCGGCGCCCACTCCTGATCATCTGGTTTCGATGTCTTTGACGACTGAAGCACCGGGTTCTCATATGACAAAGCATTGGCGCTCGGTGGGCTGTAGACCTCAGTCCGCTTTTGCTTGCCGTTTGGGCCCCGCCCCAGACCAGCAACCTCACCTCTACGTCGTAATTCAAATTGACGACTTTTACGGAGACAAGCGATCTTTGAGGATAAAGGACGGAGTAGACGGTTGCATCGTGCTGTGGTCCACGGCGGTTGAGTAGCCCATGCCGGGGATCGATCGTACTCTAGTTGATGTCTCCAGCGTACTGAGGAAAAGGAAGCAAATGAGTCCATTCAGCTCATATCTTTTGATTCTTTACTTCTTCCAAGCCCTGCCTGTCTAGTTCTTTATAAAGCTCCAACTCTTGCCTTGATCGAATTAAAGCGAACCGATCATCAATGGCCGAGTAGCAATATATGCAAGATAAAGCATGCTAGTGAGTCGAGCGATTGAAGCAATACTACTGAATAGCGATACCCTCGAATGCTAGCTGATGCAATGCTATGATGTTGTCCGTAGTAAGTGTGGTTCTGCTGAGTGATTATTTTGATGTAAACATCTGTGCTGCACGGAGCCTGCGTAGTAAGCGCTAACCCGAAGGGGCTTAGCTCTAGTACGTCTGTGAGGCAATCAGTAAACAACAACACCAGGTTGCAGTAGAGATCCTCAAACGCACAAATAGACTTGTACATTTCTTTTAGGACATGGTAACCAGTGACTCAAGTTCAACAGCGAAGCGTGCGCAAGATGATCAACTGGACAAAAAGACTTATGTTGCTATTTCATCATGCCTTATCACACCGAAACCGCCAGCTAGATCGATGGTGACCTGTGTGTGATTGTACTAAGACTTCAGAATCACGGATTTTGATAGTGCCTTCTTGTAGAACGCTAAGGGTTGGACTTGGGTTTTTCTCATCGCTTGGTTTGCTGATGTCCACCGTTGTCAAAGGACTTTCGATTGCTTAACCTAGCACGACTATTGACATACGATTGTAGCCTTTGGCCAAGGTATTGTGCGCGCTCACAAATGAGATAATATACAAGAGATCCTGATCTGAGCGGCGATGCTAAAAGAAAGGA
>JAABUS010000983.1_pt1 | contig 67218 bp, 2 predicted proteins | sample 5560161 | NCBI WGS metagenome assembly JAABUS01 (sample SAMN10711885, study PRJNA513376) | rock metagenome | isolation source: Antarctica rocks | place: Antarctica: Victoria Land, Trio Nunatak nord | collected 2016-01-04
CTAGTTATTAGAGTAAATATAGTATTAATTAAATTATAATATATATTAAGAATAATTCTCTCTAAGGGAATTATTTAATAGTAAGAAATACCGCGCCAAGGAATTATTTAGCGTTATATTATACCGGGTTTAATAATTACTACCTATCGTAATAGTTACCCCTAATAAGGAAAGTTAGTATTATTTTAATATAATAATAAATAACTAAACTAGTATATAATAAAAGAAGTAAATAAGTATTTCTATTACGTAGTAACGTTATAATAGGATAGCGACGAAGGAATTCCTTCTATATAAAGTATTATTTAGTATACCGAATTTCTATATTAAAGAATAAAAGTCTCTTTTTAACGGGGAGTTCTATAACCTCTTAAATATTTAAAACGGCGGAGGGATTACTAAATTATAGAAAATACTTCGGTAATAAATATATAAACTTCTATAATAATATTTTAAAATAAAATTCGTTAAAAATACTTTAATATATCGGTAGTAATATAAGATATTTCTATATACTCGTTATACTCTCTAATTAAATTTAGCGCGTTATCGAGATCTTTAATATTATATTATATATTAAATACTAGGCTATATCCTCTCTACTATACTAGGTATTTAATATATAATCCGCGTCTACGCCTAAACTAGCGGCGTTATAAGAGTTTTTCTACTTCGTATATACCGATATCCTCTTTTATAAAGATAGCGGGTAGATATTTAAATCGTAGATATTTATACGGGTCGCTATCTAGTACTAAATAAAATTTAAAATAAACTACTAATATTACGGGGTAAATATTCTAGTAAAGTAATAAATCTAGTTTATATACTAAACGGCTAACCTTCTAGAGAATTTTAAATAATTTAATATATTAAATACCGAGTTTCTTCGTCGTAACGGAAGGGATATAATAACTCTTATATAAATAAAATAAAACGTACTATCCCGGCTTTAAATATAAAGATTTATATAATTTATCGTAATAGTATTTAAAACGTATATTTATAAAGACGATAATATCGCTAACCGATAATCGTATACTAATAGAGTCGATAGTTATACTTTTATATTAAAGTATATCTAGGGCGTTTACTAGGGTAAAACCGTAAATTACTTTATTTAAAATTTTACCGGTATTAACTAAAACCGAATTATTAATATAAATATATAATCGTAGTAGTATCTTTAGCTAGTAAATAATATTATTTAATATTATAATAAAGTATCGTAGTATTATTTTAACTATTTAATTAATTCTTTTATTCTAGTTATTCGTCTACGGGTAATATATTATAGAGTAGAGAAATTATATAGCGAGTAACTTAAATAGTTCGGTTTATAATTTTAATAAAAACTTTGGATCGCGGTTAAATAAAATTATCTTAAATAAACCTTAATTAGAGATTATTAAATAATTAAATAAACTCTTAACCTAGTTTATAATATTAAAGATATTTTTACTAAATACTAAAACTACCCTCTTATTAAACTTATAAATAATAAATATAAAAACGTCGAAATTTTCTAGGGATAATAGAAGTACTAGTATAAAATTAATAATAATTATATAGAATAGTACTAGAGGCGATAGAATAAATTATATCGATTTATAGAGTTTATAACGAGTAATTTAATAAATTTAATATTCGGTGTAGTACTTTAAGTATTTATATATATATTTAAATAAACGACGGATATATTATATTAAAGTTTTTTCTAAATAACGAGCGTAGCCTAGATAGCCTTCGTTATAAACGATATTAAAAATATCTTTAATATAGTTTTCTAGAATATATAGTCGCCGTAGTTAAAAGATATAATTATTAATAATAGTATTAACGGGGTTAAAACGAAAAATAAGGCCCTCAAAATCCTATATAAAAAGAAGTTTTACGATATCCTCGATACTATCGATTTATTTATTAATTCGGAGTACTTTAATTATATATTTCTATACTAGATTAGTATTATATTTAGTAATAAAGTATTATTTAAATATTATTAATATTTTAACTAGCGAAATAGTAAAGTTAAATACTTTTATATTAATTTATTTAACTTTATTAAAACTATAAACTTATAGTATATTAAGTTCTCCCTTAGTACTTGATTTAGTAGATACTACTATAGTCTCTAGCCTAGATAAAATATTTAGTACTATATACTATTTATTTAACTTATATTTAATAATAATTTTAAAATATTAAAAGTAGTTTAAAGTACGAACTAGGCGAAGGTTTATTTTATCGGTATTTATAGTTATTAATAAAATTTATTTAATAATATTTAAGGTAATACTATAATCTATAAAGATTATTATAAGAAATTTAGATAATTCGATTAAATAACGAACTTTACGAACGACCTAAATTTTATTAATAAATTCGAGTTCGGTAGGCTAGTAGCGTCATTTAATATTATTAATTAAACGGTTAAGAAATAGAATTAGTTTAATAATTTAAAATATAAAGTACTAGTCCTTAATAAAACTAATAGATTCGTAGGAACCGAATTCTTTAATATAATAAATTATTCCGTTTATTCCGCTTTTACTAGAATCTAAATCGATAAATATTACCCTATCGGGGTTATAATAGACTAGGAACGACGATTTATTAAATATTATTTATATACTCTTATAGGACTATATTTCTACTTTAGTAAATTCTAGTAATTATAATTTATTTATAAAGAATTTCTTAATAGAGCTAGCCTTCGGTATTTCTTTAAATAATTCTATTTTCCTATTTTATAAAGGTTTACTTATAAATATATATTTAATATAATACTAACGTAGCTAGCCGGTAAATTCGAGGTAAATTTCTAACTTCTATAAAATATTAAAGAAAGATAATTTATTAATAGTATATATTTTCTCTTCGGACGTAGTTAGTTTTATAGAATTTATATATTATCCTAGTAATTATACCGACGGGTATTTAATAAAAGTTTTGGATAATTTAATAGAAATTCCTATATCGATAAATATTTTAAAAACTAGTTATAAATAGTATAAATACTCTTCTAATATTATTAAAAAGATAATAATATCGTCGATATATACTCTAACGAATATTTTGTATAGGTAAAGAATACGGTTAATTTACCTCTATATATAAATCACCGAGTTTTTATACTTTATTATAACGATATTAAAAGTCTTTTATTTATAATAAATAACTACTATTAATTTATAACGGTCGTTAAAGTATACTCTTTAATAGTAGAAAAATAATAAAGTATTTAATACCGTAATTAACCGATAGCCTCGAATAGAAGATATTATATCTAATTATAATAATACTAGATAAAGGTTATTTCTTACTATTTTATTAAAACCGCGGATATTAATTATAGGACGTTTTTACGTCTTTCCGTCGAGTAATATTTTCTAAACTACGAAGTACGGATAGTTAAATAAAGTACTTCTATTACCGATTTTATTAATCTATAATAATCTTTCTTATTTATATAATTTATCGAATACTTCGTTAATAATTTTTTTATTCTTTAGTCTTAAAGGGTAAACTCTAATTTTACTAGATATCTAGATATATAATTTTCCTAATTATTTCTAAATAATATATATATCTAGAACTACTCGAGGAGTTTAATAAAAGAATTATAATTCTTCTATAATTATAAATAATCTTTAATAACTTTTTATAATATTTTCGTAACTACTAAAATCACTTTCCTATAAACCGTAATACTATTCGATAATTTAGTTTTATTTTCTACTAGTTCGATAATAACTACTTTAGGGCCTATAATAATAAATACCTTTAATATATATATTTAATTTATAGTAGTAAATTTATAATTAAATTAAATATTTCGATATTCTACCTCCGTTAATAAAAGTATTAATTTAATTACTTCCGCGTCGCCGGTAACTATATAATAATTATTATAATTAATTTCGGAGACTATATTTAGGCGGAGGTATTTTTAAATTATAACGGGTTAATTTAAATCGTTACGCGCTATTATTAAAGTAAAGAAAACGTCTACTAGTTAAGTATATAAAGATATTAACGAGTACGCTTCGGATTAGCGTAGGGATCTCTAGAGAGAATATTAAAATAAAGTAAAATAAAGTAGAGTGTAAAATAGGGATCGCGGTTCGATCCCTACTCTAAATTAGAGTAGGGTAGAGTAGGGATTTACCGAGAAATCTTTAATAATAAATATATAATTAATTAACTTTAAAAATAAACTCGATATAATATAATTTTAGAAGATAATTTATAGTAAAAAGACTTTAATATATACTAGATAATAATATTTTTTATTTAAGTTTTATAAATATTTTTTTTAATCCTAATTAAGAAACTAGGCTCGTAGGTCGTTAATTATTACGAATACTCTCTTTTACTTTAACCGAATAATTAAATAAATTAAACTCTAATCCTTTATTATCTCTATTATATTTATCGATCTCTGAATTAATTTTTATATAATTACTCCTTTTCCGAGCTAGGTTTTAAATATCGATTATAAAGTTATATTATTAATACGAATGTTTCTTCTATATTTCTAACGGCTAGAGATTAATTATTAATATAATTATTATAATTATAATTTTAATTATAATTTATATAAGTAGGCTCGTCTTCGTTATTATTATTAAATACTTTTTATTTATTATTATATTATCGTTTTTCCTTTAGGTTCTTTTTATAAATAATTTCTTCCTATTCTATATCTTCCTAGGAAAGATTATTCATTTAATTATTAAATAAATAAAATAAGATATCTTAAAGTCGGTCTTCTTTTATTTTTTTATTATATTTATATAAAATAATTATAGCTTAGAAAATTACTAGTACCTATAATTTCTAAATACTATATAATCTCGTAGCGATAGAGAATAAACACTCTATATTAATACTTATAATCGGTATAGTTAATATATTACGAGTAATTATACTAAGAATTAAAAACCGAGGGGTAGATTACTTTTATAGTATTAAAATATTCTATTCCGTAAATTAATTAAAAAACGGTACTAAAGAGATTAATAGAATTAATTATTAGAAAGATTATTAGAATTTACTAGTATTCCTATACCTCTAGAACTCGTCGTCTTCTCTTTCTTTATTATTAGAATTTATATTTAATATTTAGGTAAGCCTATCGTTTAAATCGTATTTATAACTTTATATAAAATTAAATAATTTACTCGAAGCTAGTATATTCGTTTAATATTCCTTATACTCTACCTCGAGAGCGGATTAATAAGTTAATAATTATAATAATTACTTAATATTAACTTTTTACTCCGAGGTCTCGAATATTTTCCTACTTTTTATAAAGTTTAATAAGACCGTTTTATTATAGAAATATCTTAAACCGCTTTTAATTTTAGTGTAATACTAGTTTAACTTTTTAATCGCTTAATATAATATAGTCTTTATTTTAAACTTCTATAGTATTTATTTTAAATAGAGTTATTTTATAATCTTTTCTAAATAACTAAAGAGTTTATTATAAATTATAAAAATATAGTAGCTAGTAATAATCTTCGTTATACTAATAATACTCGTTATTTTCACGAACTCTTTTATAATATTAATTAAATAAATAATATAACTTTATTTTTCTATTTTTAGTTTAAGGTAAGAAATCTTAACTTATATAAAATAACTTTTAATATTATAACGTAGTTTAAATACGCGGATTATTATATAATATATCGAATCCTATCGCGTTTTAATATCCTAAATAAGTTTTATTAACTTTAGTTTAATAAATCTATTAACTTTATTCGGTATATTTTTCCCTATAATATCGAGTCTCTTTTATTAAATATCTCGGAACTAGGTTCTACGCTAGTTATTTATATTAATAAATACCGTAGTTTTCTATATTTAATAAGGTTAGATTATTATAAAGATTATTAGAATTCTCGTACCTTAATTAGTATTAACGATAAACTCTTTTACGCGCTAGTTTAGAAATCGCGAGAGTTTTATTATTTATCTTAACCTCTTTAAAATTATTCGTTCGTAAATAAAAAATAAATCGTATTTAATAATACCTTAATAATAAGTTAAATTATATATATAAAGTACGGTATATATTTAGATAATTATTTAATAAATATCCGTTTAACTTTTTTATTCCTTTATATAAATATAAGAATAATACTATCGAATATTATTTATATATTATTAGTATTATCGTTTATAATAGTATAAATCCGATACTCGATTTTATATTTACGGACGACTTTAGTTAAAATATCCGCTAGTTTTTTATTAATATATTTCTCTTTAATATATTTAAAGTTAATAATAACTTTATAATATTTTTACTCGGCGTTAATAAAGTAGGTAATAATAATTATATATAAAGATATATCGTAAAGTAATTATTTATCTAAAGTAAAAGATACTTTTAATTTATCGTCGGGTAAAGTATTAAATAGCTTCTTTTTAATCTTCTCGAATTATTATAAAAGTTTATTTTTAATTATTAAAGAACTCGGTAATATAGTAGTAAAATCTAAATAAAAGAACGGATACTAAATTAAGACATTATTAAAAGAGTTATATAATATTCCTATTATAGTAACTATTTATAGGAAAGCCTCTTTAAAGTCTAATTATTAAAGTATAAAATTATTAATCGTAGTTTTAATACTTTTAATTTAACGGCGCTACGTTCGAATTAACTAAGGAATTTTAATAATTATTATAATAATCTAGACTTTACCTACGTAGGGATAATTTCTCTAAATATTAATTACATTATACTATATATACTCGCCGAGTCTTTATAATTTTTCTTTTTTATATAGTCTCTCTTTAACCTAATACCTTAATTTATATAAAGATAAGTTAATATATCGTTATATTATAAATAAACTATTAATAATTTTCCGGAGCCTACGATTACTCCTTCTTCGAAAAATATCTATATTATAAACTTTCGGGATTATATTTTATTAAAATTAATCTTTTTATATTAATTCTTATTATCGGGATATTTATACTATATAGTTTACTTCTATTAATCTAAGAATATATTCTTTTTAGTATTAAAGAAAATATAATATTTATATCGTTTTTCTTTTATTATAATATTAAGAAGTTATTTAAGGTAATAGTTTATAGAGTTTTTAATATTATAAAAAGATTTATTATTAAAGATACTATTTAAGCGATCTTTATTTAGTTAGTTTAATATAAATTCTAAAAGAAATAATAAAGAGTTTAACTAGTATTATATAATAAATAATTTATTATTAGAAAGATTATTAGAATTAAAATCTAATATTTTTATATATATATATATTTATACTTTACTCTTTATTAATATCGAATCGATATATTCTTAAAAATAGGCGGTAGGATAATCGTAGGAGAATATTAATATTAAAACGTATTAATAAATAAAGTTAATTTTATAACGAATATTAAAAAGATTTATACTCTAAAGTTAAAAATATATTAAGAGTCTATATAATATAATTTAATTTAATTAAACTACGCCTTTAATAAAAGTTACCTATAATTTAGATCTAAGGTTAAATTTAACTCGGACGATTATATATCCGAGTAACGAGCGGCGAGATTATCTACTAAAATACTTTAGGCTTAATCTTAACTCGGACGATTATATATTTAAATAACGAGATTATCTACTAAAATATTATATTTATTATTATTATTATTCTTTACTCTTTCCCTATATTATTTAATAATCCTATATATATTATTATTTTTTAGAAGGTTAATTATCGAAAAGAATAAAAATACCTCGAAGAATAAAGACCTAAAAGGCGCCTAGGAAAGTATTTAATACCTAGGACCTAATTCTAAAAAATCCTAAATATTATAAATTTAAACGTAGTAGTAAATTATTTTTTAATTAATAATAAGTCGAAGCCTTTAATTAATAAAAAATAGTAATAACTTTAAAGTAAATTAAGAAGTACTAGAAATCGACCGAATTCTTATTTCCGAAATTTATTTTTTATCGAGTAGTTAAAGAGTTTTATATAAATATCGGGTTTTCTAGATATATTTAATTCGTTATAATAACTACTCTTTAGGAGGCGGTAGAAACTTATTTAATATTAAAATTTAAATATAAAATTATAGTATATTATTTTATAAATTATTATTAATATTATCTAGTTCTTTAACTAGTAATTTATTATTATAAACGAGTAACGATACTTCTAAAGGATTTTAAATTTCTACGCGATTTTAAATATAAGAATATATTTTAATTTATTTATATCCGATAATAAATATATTTATAATAATTATTCTAATAATTATAAAAGGAGACTAGTTAATATCGAAGTATATAATTATATTAAGAAGTTAGAAATTAGGCGCTAGGAAATTCGATAACTCCTTATCGAATATATATAAATATATTAACGACGGCGTAATACGCTTTTAATTAGGAAGTAACTTTATATTAAATCTTTTAAAAATTAAAATAAATACCTCTTTAACGTTTCTAGAGTCTTTATCCAGGATTTAATTATAATAAAATAGATTATACCCCTCCTACTATTAAATAGGTCCCGGTAAAGAAATCTACTTATTCTCCTCCTTTATTTAAAAATATAAAGTTATATTCCGTTATATAGCGATCTCTTCCTTCGTAAAATATTAATACGGTTTTATTTATAAAATTAATAAACCCTAATAATAGTTAGCTAGCCTAATTATTAGAATAATTATTAGAAATCTATACCGTATTTTAATTAAGGTAATTATACTAGGCGAAAATAATATATTTATATATCCCTAAATCGTAATACTTAAGATAATTAATTTTATAAAATAAATCTTAAATAGGTTTACGTTATATAGCCCGCCTAAAGTAGAATTTATTAATTTTAATAATATATACTATTATATCTACTCTTTTCTAGGCTTCCTAGATTAGAGTATATTAATTAATAATTAATAATAACCCTTCGATCTCTTTATTTATAATTTATTAAAATATAATCTAGGCTAGGTTTAGATTAAATTATTATTAATATAATCCCTTAATAATTAGAATTTAAATATTATTTTAATATACCTCTAACTCGTTTAAATTCTTTTATATAATATTACTATTATTTTAAATTAATATATTTTAACTTTATAAAGTTATACTAGTTTTCTTTATAAAATATATAATATTATTAACTTAGGTAGTTTTAATCGGAAAATAATTATTATAATAATTATTAAAATAATAAATAATTTAGATTATACTTTTTAAAAGAATCTCCTATTTTATTTAAATTAAAATAATAACCTAATAAACCTTTAATACTTTTTAGAACTCTTTAATAATACGGAGTTTCTTTTATATTATTAATACCGTAGTTATATTATTTCTTCAATAATCTATATATTATTTTTCGAATAATAAAATTTGGGTAAAACGAGCTCTTACCTTTATTATTAATATATTAATCGAGTATTTCTTTAATTATTTCTTAAATCTTTAAGGTCCCTTCGGTTATCCTTATAACTAATAAAATATAATAACTAGACTATCGATATTATTATCGTTATTAATATTAAATTCATATTATCTAATAATGATTTCGGTATTATATAAGAAATTCGTTAAATTATATAATATCTACTCGGCTTTAATCTTAAAGTCTTTTTTAACTAGGAAATAAGAATTATAAATATCTTTTTAATAATCTATTACCGAATAGATTTACTACATAGTTAATTTATAAAAGAATTAATTCGTTTCGGTATAATAAGAATTCTAACTTCTTAATATATATAAAGTTAATATAACCTAACGGCGATAATAACGCTATAATAATTAAATAATAAATATTAAAGAAAACTAAGGTATACTTTACGAAATAATTATTAATTATAAATAAAACGATAAAAATAGGGGGAAGATCGCCGAAGACTTTATTAATATTAAGAGTTTAATTACAGGAAGTAGGACGTTATACCTAAAAAAATACTCGCTCCCGTATTTAATATAGACCCTAAAACTAACTAAAACTCTTATTTAATTATACGACTATTAAAAAGATTATTATAATTAATCTATAATAATAGTTAGTTAAATACCCGAGTATCTTACTCTTTACACTAGATTAAATTATACTTAATTCGTAATATTCTAAATTTATTAAAGTAGAATAAATAAATATCCTAAATAGAATAAATAAAATAGATAATAATAATTATACTCTTATATAATTTAAGTAAATTCTATCGTCTATAAAATAATAATTATCGATACTAATAACTTTAACCTCGTAACTATTACTATTATTACTAGTTTTACTATTATTACTAATTTTACTATTATTACTAGTTTCTTCGTTATTTTAAATTATTATAAATACCGTTTCTTAATTAATTAAAACACCGCTTCTTAACTAACTAAAATACCGCTTCTTAAATAATTTAATATAGCGCGTATTTATAGAGGTAGAGCTAGACCTATATAAAAAGCTAGAAACGCTACGGGGGAGAAAACCTCTAGAAAATTATTAACGACTAAAATAAAGAAGATTATTCTTAATACCTTAACTCTATATAATATAACTAAATAAATACGTAAATATAAAGTATAAAAGAAGGGTAGTAAATTAAATTCTAATAATTATTATAATAATTAAAATTAATCTAAATAATTTAGCCGTCGCTCTACGCGAAATTAAATATTACTAGAAAACTACCGAATTATTTATTCCTAAACTCCCTTTCTAACGGTTTATATATAAAATAATATCCTCGGCCACGTCGGAGTCGTTAAATATATATTAATAATTATCTATAATTATAATTATATAAGAAGTAACGGAAGCGATATTAATAATATTATTTAAAAGTAAATTCTATCCTAATCTTTCGCTATCTATATTAATAATATAAGATATTAATCTCTACGTAATCTATACTAAGTGTATAACTATCTAAAGTAAAGATATTTAATTAATATAAATAATTAAGGGCTATAAGTTCATTCTATAAAGGGATATAAATTAATATTAATATTTTTAGTATTTAATATCGTAATACCTAATAGGAGTAGGGTATAATAAGGAAGGGAGTAAATAATAAATATAATTTTTATATTATTTTATCTCTTAATAACTTCTATTATTGTTAAAGAATAAAATATTCTTTTATTTTTATTCTATAACTCTATTACTAAAACGGTTATTATAATAATTATTAGAAATCCGTTTTAGCGTAGTATGGATTCTTTAGTAAATCTTTACTCTACCCTACCCTACCCTAAGTTCTACGTTAATAGATCTCTACGCTAGGTTAGGGTAGGGATTATACCTCGATCTCTACTCTACCCTACACTAATCCGAAGCGTATTAACGAGATAATTAATTCGAATAGGAAGTTATAGTCTTCTAATAAACTAGTATAATAAATAAAAATTAAAACCTAACGGCGAGGCGGAATTACTATATTAATTTATATTAAAATAAAATTCCTATATATAACTATCCTACTTCTAGGCTTAAGATTAATATTAATTATAATATTATATAAATTAATATATACCTCGCTTTTAAATATAATAATATCGATTTTTTTAGGGTTAATAATATCGGTACTAATTAATATCTTTACTTTTAAATTATTTATAAAATATACTTCGCGGATAAACTTTACTACGATATTTTTATTATTTTACTTTCTAGATATAAATATAAATAGTAAAATATATTTATTAATAAAGTAATAATTACTACTTATTCCGCGAATAATAATAATAGTAATTATAAGGTAAATTTTAGTTAAAGGCGCTAACTCCTTAAGAAATACTTTATTTATAAATATAATAAAATACCTAGTATCTAGGTAAATTATAATAACCTCTATTTCTATATTTAATTTAATCGCGAGAGTAAAGAAATAGTAATTACGGAAACTAAATCTAGTATTTAAATTATTCGTTATAACTTTAAAAGTAATTACTTCTAATAAGGCGGCGAATACTATAAATTCGGTTTCTATATAGATATTTAATATAATAGACTTCCTAGGGACTACTTCTATAAATATCGGTTTAATTTTAATAATAGTATTTACGGAAGGCCTAGGTACTTTCGTAAATTTAATTAATTAATAAACTTTAACTCGTAGATATTTATATAATTAATTATTAAAACCGAACTCGCTAGTATAACGCTAGTATATATATACTACTACTATAAATATAGTATTTAATATTTCTTCGTCATAATCTTAATAAACTAGATTATAGTAATTAAGATTAAAATTTTATATATAGTATCCGAAAAAATCCGGTAGTTATACTATATTATTTTTAATAATAGAGAAATTATTCGACGTCGTCGCTTTTTACTCCTCTTTTTCCTCGGTAATAATATAAATTATAAATTTATACTATAAGACTCTTTTATTAAATAACCTCTTCTAGAACGGCGTAGCTTTATTTTAATATAGTATAGACGTAGGTTTCGAAATAAATACGTTTCTACTTTCGAGAAATAGCGGCTAGCGAGGCGGTAGAAGGGTTCTTTATTTATATTACTAACTTAATTACTATAACTTATTATTACTATAATTTAATCGAGGGTAGAAAGTACGTTACGGAATAGGGAAGGGAAGGGAAGGGAATGACCCTCGCTCCCTTCCCTTTTAATAGAGAAGGGAGCGGAAGGGAAGGGGCAGGGACTATTAAGGAAGAGAAAAAATTATTTATTATTCCCTTCCTCTCTTCCCGGGTAAAGCTGATAATATAAATAAACCTAAATATTTATCTAATATATTTACTAGTTATACTAATCTTTATTTATATCGCGACTAATAATAAATATTAATATATTTTAAATCTCTAAAATACGTCTTAAATTAATAGAAAGAAGGTTTATTTTAATATTATCGTAGTAAAACGAGCGCTTTATAAAGAAGGATATATACTTATAAATTTAATTAATACTAGTTAGTATACGTCAAATTTTTCGAATAAAAATATACTACTTAATTAAAGTAGATTATAGAATTTAATATAGAATTTACTATACGCTAACTACGTAGTATTTATATATAAAGATCGTTAAAGTTATTTATATTTAATAACGTTATTACCCGTTAGATTTATTACTAGCGCCGCGTTAATAACGGCTCTCTAAAACGCCTCCGCTTTTCCTTTATTTCTAAATTTAACGAATTATTTATCTTATAGATAATTTCGTTAAATCGTTTAACTCCTTTATTATTTAATTATTTAATTATCGGTTTTTATACTATCGTACTTGATTCGGTAGTAAACCCTATTTATTTATTACTAAATTATATAACTCCTATTATTAATAACTTTTAAATAAGATTTTAGATCGACGTCCTAATCTAAATAATATAAAGATTAATATAAATAACTAGACTAATATCTACGGTCTTTCTTTATAATAAAGCTCTTTATAATAACGACTAGTATATTATAAAGAAGAATAATCTAAAGCTTAAATAAATAATAAACTATAATTAAAGAAGAAGAAACGCGAGACTAATTAATATCTAACTACGACTTCGGCTTAATATTAAATTATAAATCGTCGGAAATATTAATTTTATATAATTAATATAAATAGTTAATACTAATAGTTAATAAAATAAATCCTCTTGGAAATTCTATATCACGAAGAGGCTAGAGAGGGCGTATATTAAGTTTATAACCGAAGAGAAAAACCGAAGAATAACTTTCTAGGAACCCTAATATAATAAAATTAAAAAAACGCCTTTTATTATTATTAAAGGTAGACGCCGCTATTAAACGCGTAAAAATTATAAATACGAAAGTAGTTTAGCGAGTTTAAAAGAAAGTAAAAAACTAATAAAAATAGGATATTCTTTTAGAATAAAAATAATAAAGACTATTAAAGTAGGCTAAGATCTAAACGATTAATAAAAAGTTTATATTAATTTTTATATTAATATATCCTACTTAAAGCGGATACCGTTAATATATAATAAGATTATTATAAATAAATATAGGTAGGTTATTACCTAAATAAACGGGGTTTCGTTAATTAAAGAAATAGTAATTAACGATAATAAAGACGTAGATTAGATTAATAAATAATTATTAAAGAATATCGATAACTCTTTAGACGTTAGTAATTATATTCTTAAAATACGCTAATAATTAAATTAAGACGAAATTTATAGCGTTTAAAACGAAAGTAAAAAGTAAACCGAGGCTCGTAATATTTAAACCTTATTTAATCTATAAATAAAATCCAGGGACCGATCGGTTTATAATATTATTAAAGGATACTAGATTATAATATTTAAATTACTCCGCGCTAAAATCGATTACTACGATAAATACCGTCTTCGCGTATATATATATAAAGAGTTTTCGTATTATAAAAGATATAATCTTAAGGTATATTATTTATACTAATTTTTATCCGGCTATATACTAATTATAAATTAATATAAACGAAAAGATTTACTAAAGAGGGACTTATAAATTTATTATATTTTTACTTTTACTAAATATATTGTTTAAAAGAATATAGCCGCCTAGTTTAATACGAATCTAGAAAGGTATAAACGGTATAACTTTAATAAATAAAATCAGTGTCGTAAAATAAATATAAGTCTCGTATTTACTTAAACTAATAATAGGTAAGTTATAATATTAAAATTATATTATCTTTACCCCGATAACTATAAATACGAAAAGTATAACTAGAGACCGAATAAAAATACGAAAGAGGCGCGGAAAGCGTTTAGGATAATACTAGGGCCGGAGTATATTTAGGTTATAAAAAAGACGAAGGATATTATTCGTTCTAAAGATTAGGAGAAGATTTCGAAGGGGATAATATAAATTATCGAATTAAAAGTATTTTTAAGGCCCCCTTTAAGTTAAGAGGAGGTCGTATTATCGAATAAAGTTTTAGATATAAACGTAAAGGGTATATCTAATTATATATTTAAATATTTAATATAATTAGCTTATAAAGTTTCTAGTCGTAATTATATTAATCTTTATACTAGTCTTATTCGATTTATATTATATATCTTTACTTTTTATATCTTCTCTAACTCTTTTTATACTTCGAAGCTCTACTCGTCTTTTTATAATCTTTTAAAGATTTTAAGATAAGGCTAGGTTCCTTATATAATTTTAATAAAATTTATTTATTTTCTTATTTATCCTTTAACCCTTTAAGCCTATTAATTACCTCCGGTTTAAAGAATAATCCTATATTCGATTTCTTCCTCTTTATTAGATAGCTAGACGTAGAGTCTCGAGTAAAATATATATATTTCGAATTACTCCTATTTATTCGGTACCCGGAAATTTTAATTTTTAGGTTACTTTCCCGAGCCTTTTTATTATTAATACGGTTTTTACGCGTACTCGTATTATTTTATAAACTCTTACTTAAGAGCTAGATTCTTTAACTCTTCTTTAATTATAAATTAAATTAATAATTAAGGCTAGAGATTCTTTATTTCCCTCGTCTTTATTATTAAGTCTTAAAACGGTAGTTTCGTTTATAAAATTATTATACCCGCCTTCGTTTTCGTTATTTATAAAGTTATCGTTACTTTATATCGTAACCTCGTCTCGCCTTTATACCTCTACTTCGTACTCTTTAAAGATTATTATTTCTTCGTAGTCTAAATCCTATTAGGATATTATTATTTCGTTTTCTTTAAATTAAAAGCGATTAAGGACTATAAAAGTTAAGAACGTCTTAAGACTATTAGATTTTTAAGTTATATATAATTAGGTAGTGATATTAAATACTCGTTTATATTTAACACCCGTATAAGATACGATTAAGATATTACGGGTCGTATAAAAGAAATAATTAAATATTAATAAAAGATCCTTTTATTTATTAAATATAAATTTACCGTCGTCGTTATTAAATACTATATATAATTAATAGGTATATCTATCGATATAAAGATTAATATAAATAAAAGATTTATTTATTTCCCGGTACTTTCGAAGTTCTTTACTCCGACTTTTCGGGTTCGATAACGCCTTATTTTTACTCTTAATTAAATATTTAAGATTATCTACCTCGACGTCTTTCTTAACGTAGATTTTCTTTTATTAGGTAATCTGCGGGCGCCGGTCGAATTACTCCTTAAATTATTCTTAATAAAAAATTTTTTACTTTTACCTAGTCTCTTTATTCTATCCCTAGTCTTTAAATATAGTCGTTTTTCGAATTAATTCTAAAAGAGTTATTATACCGTATAACCCGCCTAAGGTTAACTAGGTTTAAGAATAATATTAATTAAATTTATCCTACGCCTTTTTTAGACTCTTTAATATAGATCTCTTTTAAAGCGTAATCTTCTTTATAAGTTTTTCTTCTTTACTCTTAAGATAATTAAATAACGCGTTATAAACCGAAAAAGTTATATAAATAATCGGCGTACGTAATATACTTATCGTTTATATATACTAATAAAACGGTTTATAAAATTCGATAAAGTATTTTATTTAAATTTATTTATTCTTATTTAACTATAATTATTCCGTTTATTTACGGAAAAATACCTCTAACGCCGGCCTTAGCTTTAGGGCGCGGATTAATATATAATAAATTAAATCCTATCTAGTCGCTACGTCCTAGAAGAATTTTAACGTCGTAAATTTATTTCGACGTTTTTTATTATATATTCTTTATACCCGATTCGGCCCGGTTAATTAACGTTCTTTATTATTTAACTACTTTTAAATATCCTAAAAGCGCTCGCGCCGTTAACCGCTTTTATTAAAATAGGTAAAGGCTTTACGAATCTATATCCCCTAATATTAATAAAGAAATAGATATCGGTATAATAATTAATATATTATTTAAAATACGGAAATATCTTTATTAAAGTAAATAGGATCCTAGGTTCTTTCTTTATTTTAGAAAATTCTTATTTATTCACTTTATCGTCCTAATTCTTCTAAAAGTCTTTATTTATTAATAAGATTTTAATTACTTTAAGAAGTTCCTTTAAGCCTAGCTAAATAATATATAAAAGATATAAAACGCGGTGAATTCCGGTATTCGTAAAAGTATTTTAATTATTATAGAAATCGCGGATCTTATTTTCTAGTTCCTTCTTTATAGTTAAAAACTAGGCCTTTTCCTCCAGTATTATAGTTTCGAGGGCTTAATATATATTATTATTATTAAAGATATTATCCGTAATAATTAATATTATCCGATCTTTTAATTTATAACGATAAATAATAGCGCTTAGGTACGAGGTTAGATTAATATTATTATATTTTCCCTTTACGTATTTAAAAACTAGGAGTACCTCGTAGTATTATTATCGCTAGTCGATAAAGTATATATTTATAATTATATAACTTTATCGGTTTTTAGAAGACTATAAGTCTAGCGCTATAATAACTTTCGTATTATCGTTAAGTAAATTCCGAAGGAGTTAATTTTAAATATCGTTATACTTCTTTATAATATAATTTTTAATTATAGATATAGAAGGGAGAGTAATTAACGAATTCGCGTATTTAAATACTCGTTATATATCGATATTATTAATAGATCGTAAGGAGAGCCTAAGCCCGATAATTATTTATATAAATAATTTAAGAAAGTCCTTAAATATTATTTCTCGATTATTAAACCGTAATACGTTAACCTTTCTTTTACTTCTCTATAATTAGGATTATAAATATTTATACTAATCTTTATACCTATATATTAAACGGGTTAGAATATACCTAGTCTTTAAAAAATAGTATAATCTAGATCGGTTTTATACCTAAATATAAAACTTTCCTCTTATATTAATTTAATATAAGATACGTTTTCATATTATTCTAGGCGTTAATCCTCGTGACTATTCGGTTATATTTTTTATAAATATTTCTCGGCTCCCCTATACCTACTATAATATTATTATAAAAAAACTCCTATTCTAAAGCCGGTTTAGGCGACGTTTAAGAGAAATTAGATATATAACCCTTATATTTCTAATTCTCTTATTTAACCTTTTAGGCACGATACTACTCCTATTTATAAAATTATTCGAGAAAGACGGTAGCTGTTTCTACTATATATATATAATAATATTTATCGGAACCTTTAGTCGTTAAGCTCTTTATAAAAGAAATATCTTAAGTAACTAAATTAAAAATAGAAGAATATTAACTATTAAATTCAAAATTATTAATAGCGAAACTACTACTTTAAGATATTCTAAATACGTATTTTAGAAATTAATAAAGAAGGTAGGAAAGTAAAAGGAATTATTAACTCTTTTATAATTATATAATCTATAGAGGTATATTATATATAGTAGTTATAACTCAGCTATACTAATACCGGATAGGAAAATTATAAAGATAAATTTATATTTATTTTATATATTTTAGATTAGTGTCCCGCTAAAAAGTAATTTTAAATATATAATAAATTAATATTCTAACCCTCCTTTAGAAATTCCTTTTAAGATTTAACTAAATCCTTATTAATTTAGATTAATAGTTATACCTTTAATTATTAATAAAAGCGCAGCCGATATTAGCTTTAAATTACTCGATAACTTTAATAATAATACGAAAGTAAATTAAAGCCCTCGATTACTAAAAACGCGACGGAATTTAAAAGTAACGAGGAAAGTACTTAGTGTATAAAAAATATATATAAGGAAACCCCGGGTAAAGAAAGTCGCGGTACGAGGTAAAAAACTAAAGAGTAATAATTAATAAAATCTTTATAATTAAATTACTATTTAATTTAGCTCTTTAGTTATTACTCTACGAGAAATTAAATTTCTTTAGAAAATTATTAATCTTTTAATCCCGAAGCTACCCTTTACGCGCTTTATACGCGAACTTATATATACCTCTTATGAATATTATTTTCGTATATAGTCTATAGGTCTAAACGCGTTATAGGAGGCCTCGGAGGCGATATTAATTAAAGAACTCACGAGTAGGTAATTTAATATTATTTTTATAAATATATAATATTAATCTTAATCGTAGTGACTAATCTTTACGCGATTTATAATAAACGGATTATTATAGCCCCGAAGGATATATAGTTTATACGGCGATTAAAGGCTATATATACTAGGTAAGAATAAATTATAATTAATATCCGAAAGTCGATACTTTATTATATTTATCCTAATCTTTATATTAATTAAACTAGTACCGTTACTTTTATTACGAAATTTAAACTTAATTATAAACTTTTGGACTTTCGATTCTATTTTAGAATAATCTATTAATCGTTTATAACTACTACGATTAATATTATAGTTTATTAATACGAGATAGGATAAAAGATTATCTTAATATAAAAGTCGTTACCGAAGGAGTATAACTTTTTATTATAGGACTAAAGTGAATAATAGCTAGAGATCCCGCTTTTAGTATTATAGATCCGATTATTTTATTTATTTATAATCTCGCTTTCCCTTATACCGAAGCTATATTAACTACGCTATTAGAAAAATATTTATCTTGATTTAAAATACCGTATAGTATATTTATATATATAAGGCCGGTATATTCAGCTATTAATAAACTAATTAGTCGTAATTTTCTTTATATTTATCCGTACTTTAGTCCTTATAAATAAGGTGAAATTAAATAAAAATAAATTATAAATTAATAAGATATTAAGCTATTATAATCGTATAATTATTAATATTTAAAATACCAAGTAAGTATATTAAGATAAAGATTAGGATAATTAATATTAATTTAATTTATAAAAAATAGCTCCTTAGCCCCTAAATTATAAAGTAATTAATTTACTATATAAAGAGGTAAGATTACTAGGATATAAATTAAAATAAATAATATTAATAAAATCTATAATAATCGCCTAAATACTAGGGCTTTAGAATAAAAAATATATAAAATAACCCTAGCCTTCCGGTAAATCTTACGATATAAATATTAAGATAAATAGTTCTAATGAAATATACGAACCGTAGTTATTCGGTCCTATATAAGAATAAATCGACTTCGACGATATCGTTAATACGAATTAATTAAATACGCTAGATTAATTCTCTTAACTTATCTACCCTAAATTAAAGAATATAATTTAATTAATATTTATTTAACTATATAAACTACCCATACCTAAGAATAAAGTAGAAAATAATAAATATAACTCGGGTAAAGATATTAAGATTAAAGATAACGATAATACTAGCGACGATAACGAGGTAACCGTCGATAGTAATAATAATATAATAAGGTTAGAAGGCTGTATAAACTATATAAATAATAATAATATATACGAATAAATTAAAGATAATCCTAAATATTAACGACTATACTAAAAATACTAACACGATAATTACGAATATATTATCGAAAGATAGGATTATAAAATAGGGGATATATATCTTTATTATCTTTATCCGGTTAATTCCTCGAATAATATTTAAATTTAATTAATAATACCCGAAGACCACTAAAAGAATAACGATTAAGATAAAGATTAGGATAATTCGGCCTTAAATAATTAAAATAAACCTAAATTCGATAGTATTAAATCTTATATAAATTATATAGAAGAGCGTATCCTATACTTTTACTTAAAAGAAGTTAGTTTTATCTTCTAAGAGTATAGGAATTACCGGTAGAATAATTTAAATTACCTTATACTCGATCACTCCTATAATAACCAAGATATAGAAGATATAATAATAGAGGAGGATATTTAAGACCCTTCCGATTAAGATAAAGATCGGGATAAAACCCGTAGTAATAAATAACTAAAGTAGATCTCTTATATTAATAAAAATAATCCATTAAGACCTAATACGGGCGAAATATATCTCGATCGTTTAAAGGGTATTATTAAGGAAATATATACTACTCGCTAGGTAATCTTCAAGAACTTAAAAATAAATTAAAAAATAATAAAAGAGAAAGAGAAAGCGAGTAAAATATAAAAAATTAAAATTATAACTAAAGATAAAGGTTCGTTATCTTACTATATATCCTAACTTTATCGTAATCTTTATATTAATCCGTTATTATAGAGGCTCCTTCGAGACGCGGATATCCTCCGGGAAAAACTAAAGTAAAATAAAATAATAAATAATTTACCTTAATTTTAACTTTATCGTAATAATTATATTAATATTATATAATTTATTAAGGTCCTAAAGTATAAAACTCTATATATAAAAACGTTAGGAGTATCTAAGTTTATAAGTTTTTTCCTTATATTAAATATATTATAATTCTTATATTAATTTCTAGATATTAATACTAGCTACGCCTTTATCTTAAGGCTCTTTACTTATTAATTAAACCTTTACGGGAATACGGGCGGTTAAAGTTTTATTTAAGTCTTTATTTAAAGGCCGCGCTTAAGCCCTAAAAAAGAGGAGGGGAAGAATAAATCAAATTCTTATATCTACCCAATAACGTATAAAGCCCGGTAGTAAGTTTTATATTATCTTTAACTACTTTTATCCTAATTAAAATACTAATCCCTATTAACGAAAATACTCCGGGAAATTAAAAAATATTAAAAGACTTTCGATTTATTAATTCTAAAAATACCCTTTTCGTATTTAGTCCGCGAAATCTATTATTAAAACCTTTTTAAAGATATACGATTTTAGAGTAATATATTTAACACTTTATAAAAGGCTATAAAAAGTTATTTAATATATATATTCTTTAGTAAATTTATTCTTTATATTATCCCTAGATAAGTTAAGATCTAATTTATTTAATAACTAATTTATATATTATATACGATAAGCGTATTACTCTTCAGCCGAAGGATATTAAATTATTAAAGACTTTAACGAAAATATTAAGCGGGTAAATAAATATTAATAATTAAAACGAGAAGAGGTTTCGCTAGGAGATAAGATCTTCATTAAGGATTAATATAAAGATTATTATAAAGCGTTAAAGTAGTAGATTCCGATAGGGATTAATTAATAAATAAATATTTACGATTTTATCGTGAAATAATCTAATTAATCGTTTAATAATAGCACGAATAATTAGTTTATATATTAATATATTACGATATAAGAGCTCGTAGAAAAATAAAGGTCTTTAACGAAAGTATATAACTTCGAAAAATAAATTAAAATAAATAATAACTAAGAATCCCGCTTTTAATATTATAGATCCGATTATTTTTATTATTTTTTACTTTACTTTTACCTACACCTAAACTATATTAACTATAATATTAAAAAAGTGTTAATCTTAATTCGAAATCACGTTTAGTATATTATATATATAAAGATCGGTACAATTAGTTATTAATAACCTAATTAGTTATTAATATCTTTATATTTATCCCTATATTTATCTCTTTAGGTAAATTCGATTTAAATTAAATTTTACTACTACCTAATAACGTATCTAATTATCGGAGTTATAGTATTACAAACTTAACTATTATTTAATATAACTATTAGGATAAAGATTAGGATAAATAATACTAATTCGATCGATAGAAAATACCTCCTACACTTCCTTTCGAAGTTAAATAAATAAAGTCATTACTCTTAATACTATTACTAATAGTATTAATTATATATATTTAATATAGTAAACACCTCCTCTTTAGGGCGATGGATTTATAGTATCGGATATATTTAAAATAAACGTAAAATTACCGGGATAAAGATTAAGATAAATTATATTAATTTAATTTATTAAATATAGTCGCCTATACTATAAACCTTTTATTCGGGACTAGGCCTTATAATAAATCCTTAACTATAAATAAAATCATTAATATAAATCTTAAGGTAAATTATATTTACGAAATATATAAAATATAATAAACCGTACTTTAATTACTAGGAGTCGGAGGGATAAGATATAATATCTTTAATTTCGTTTATAAAAATCGCCTTTAAATACCTCTTAGAGGTTAATAAGATTAAGAACCCTTTAATTCGTTACTTATACTATATACTCTATCAATATCCCACGAAATAACGTAAGATAATAATCGGTATAATCGTAAAAACTAGCCTAATAATAATAGCGGTTTAAAATTAAATCAGTCTTATATAAAATACGAGCGTCGGGTTATTTACTACTTATATTTATATAATAACTCTAATTTAATTAACGCGTATTAATACTATAAATAGAATAAGCTCTTTTATATTCTCGAAGATAAAGATAAAAAGAAGGGTCGTACGAAGAGTAAAAAAATATTAATACCGTTAAGGAATCTAAATAAGAAAGGAAAATCGGTACTATAAAAAGAACTAGACGAATCGAATTAAACTAGTCTTATAATACTAGAAGTAAATTAAGATAAAGATAAGAATAATTTTAATAATTAAACTAATTTAGATTTAAGGTCGTATACGTTATATTTAAACCGGAATTTAATATATAACTATAAATATTCCAACGTAATATACAGAAATTATATAGATTAAGGATTCGAATATCTTTTCTAGGACTCGGAAATCGACTCGGATATAAACGAGGATCCGTTACCGCCGAATATAATATTAAATATTAATATAATACCTTTTAATACTCGTTAATAATTTAAAAGTAATATTAAGTTAGAATTTAATACCCCGACTACTCGTTAAATAAAAGGTTAATAAATAGTAAAAAATAAAGAACCTATAAAGAAAAAGAATACTAAGGATATAATTAAAGGTAAATATTTATTATTTTATTATATATCCTAACTTTATCTTAATCTTTATATTAATTTATAAATCTAAATATAATTATTAATAAACGCGACTAGCTCTAAAGGAATTTAAAGACCCCGTAAAGTAATGAATATATTACCTCCCTTCCGGTCTTATCGTAATCTTTATATTAATCTTTAATTATTTATAAAGTCTTTAAAGTATAGAAATTTAAATTTAAAAGTAAACTTAAAGATAAGTTTAAAGATAAATTTAAAAGTAAACCTAAAGATAAGTCTAAATATATAAATACGACTAGAAATAGTACGTATTTTCCCCTCTATAATTCCATATAAGTAATATACTAATATATATAAATAGGGAAAGGAAAAGGTCTCTAGTTAATTTAAATAGTACTATAAAATAACGGGGAGGGCTCGAGTATTAATCCTCTATTAATTTAGTTATTATTTAGTAGTAAAACTACTACGAGATTAATACCTAGTAAATTTTTATATAAAGTCATTTCTCGTATCCTTAAGGCCAAGCGGAATAAAAGGGGAAAAATAGATTAGATTCTTATATCTACCCGACGACGTATAAAGCCGGGTAGTAAATTTTATATTATTATTAATTATTTTTATCCTAATTAAGGTACTAATCCCTATTAGCGAAAATACTCCGGGAAATTAAAAGATATTAAAAGACTTTTAATTTATTAATTCTAAAAGTACTCTTTTCGTATCTAGTCCGTAAAATCTATTATTAAAACTTTTTTAAGAATATACGATTTTAGAGTAATACGATTAGCGCTTTATAAAAGACTATAAAAAATTATTTAATATATATATTCTTTAATAAATTTATTTCTTATATTATCCCTCGATGAATTATAATTTAAATTATTTAGTAGCTAATTTGTATATTATATATAATAAACGTATTACTTTATAGGCGAAGAATATTAAATTTTTAAAAACTTTAACGAAAATATTAGGCGGGTAAATAAATATTAATAATTAAAGCGAGAATAAAATTCGTTAGGGGATAAGATCTAAAGGAGGGCTTAATATAAAGATTAATATAATTTTATATACGGAGGATACCTATTAGAAATTAATATATAGATAACTACGATTCGTCGTTCTAAGATATTATAGTATATATTAATTATTTAGATCGAGGGTAGTATAATAATTAATTTATTTAATCGCGCTATTAAATCTTAATATACTTTATTTATATTATCGTTATTATAATAGCCCTAAAGATACGCGTAGATATAGTTTATTAATAGGAATAATAATTAGTATAATTAATAATACGCTATTAACGACCCTAAAGATATCGATTATTTGTATTAATTATTATTTTAATTAATAAAGTATATATACGCGTATATATAAATTATATAGGGCCAGCCCCATTAAAAAGGGAGGAAGAGAATAATAAGAAATCCCTTCTCTTCCCTAGATTAAGAAAAGGAATAGTTTTATATTTATCCCTTCCCTTCCCTTCCCCTTCCTCTAGGGAAGGGAAGGGAAGGGAAGGTAATCTCTACTCTATTCTATAACGTAATAGAAAGAAACACCGATAAGAGATTATTTATAATATAATACTAATTTTTTATTAATTATATACTAATATTAACTTTACTTCGGTAAGGAATACTACTATTATAACTACTTTTATATACGGGAATTAAAAGTTCTTATAGAGTAATATATTATTTTTATTTATATATCCGCCTTAATATTTAGTTATTTTATAAACTAGTATACCGTAGTCCCTAATATTAACTCTAGGATATAGATTTTAAAGTCTACGATTAAATTATTCTATATTAAGATAAACTAGTTTTAAATACTAAATATTTCGGTTATTTTAATATAGCGGAGTATATTTTAAACGAAAATATAAAGATATTTATTATTCCTAATATTATTAAAAGTATATCGCTCCTTCTATAAAAATTTAAATATATATAATATCCTAGTTTTAAATTACTTAACTAAGGTCTTATATTAATTAATAAATAATATATTTCGAAGTAAATCCTTTTTAAACTCTAATAGTTTAGAAATATACTAGATTTATACCTCCTCGCGGAAGTATTCGGCTAGTATAAAGCGGAGTTTATCGGGCGAATATTATTTAACTAGGTCTTTTAATTTATTTATAAAAGAATAAATATCCTAGTAGAATATATATTTATTAATAACGATAATTAGGGTATTAACTAGATCGTCGAGGCCGAGATCGAAGAAACTAATTTCCTCGGCTTTCTAATTACGTTTATAAAATAGTATCGCTATATTTTCTAATATAAATAATATTCGTAGTAATAGAATAAAAGTAGTATTTATAAATCCAAATAATTTTTATAAAGATATTTATTATTCGGCGGTAAATTTTATTTTAAATTACTAGTCGTTAAATTATTATAAACTAGAAGTTTCTAAATAATTTCCTTAATTATTTATATTTATTCGGAATACCTCTTTAATATAACTATTAAAAATACTAGTTAGTTATAAAATAGAAGGTTTTTCTAGTATATTATTTATTAAAATAGACGAATTTTTAGATTTAAATAATTTAATATATTTTATTACTACCTCGAACCGTAATAATACTTTAAGGAAGGTATATTTATAAATTATTAAATTATTAAATTAGAGAGGTTCGTTTTATTTAACCGAATATACTTTAATATAACGGCTACCGTCGTTTCCTAAATATAAAAGAGTTTAGCGTTATTAAACGGGTAGAAAATAATAAATCTTAATAAATTAAATAACTTCTCGCGAGTATATTAAAATCTTTATAAAATATTAATAATTTAAGTTAATAAAATCGTCGAGCTAGTATATTAATATAATAAGGTTACAAGAAAGAGATATTATAAATATACGTGATATTAAGATAATTAATAATAGCTTTTTCTAGTATAAATTATATTTAGATAATTAAAGTCGATAGTTCTTTCTTTTCTTCTAAATAGAAATCTTAAATACTTTTCTTTCTTTTTTTATTATAGTAGAAATCGAGTAATATTTCTCCTTTAAAGTATAATAATAATAATATACCTATAAGTTACTTTAAGTATAGAATTATAAAAGTATTTTATAAAGGTATAAATTAAAGTAGATAATAATAAAGTAAAGAATTATTAAGTAATTTTTAGAGAAAAACGCGGATCTCCCGGTAATTCTTAATATAGTATTTCCGAATTTCTCCGTAACCGGTAGTTCCTTCCGAACGAAATTCCAAGGGACTAAATTAAATTTATATAATTTAGTAATAACGTAGTAAATATAGTATTATATTAATATAATATAGTACTAGCTTAACTATACTGGCGTAGTTAATATACTACGATACTAGTATAGTAAATATAGTACCGTACTACTATAATAGGTATAGGACGGTATCGGTATAAAAGTAACGACGAGGTAGTATTAATATAATAGAGTTTATATAATATAATTAATAGGGAGGACGTAGAATCTATAATAGTATAAATTATTATAGAATAGTATTTTATTTATTAGAATAATAGTAGAGGACTAGTACTACGGTAACGTAGTAACTAGTACTATTAAAGTAACTAGTAAATGAATATTTAATAAACGTTGAATAGTATTTAATAATACGTATAAAAATCGTTATTACTAATTACTATAACTAGTTATTAGAGTAAATATAGTATTAACTAAATTATAGTATATATTAAAGATAATTCTCCTTAAGAGAATTATTTAATAGTAAAAAGTACCGCGCTAAGAAATTACCTAGCGCTATACTATACCGGGTTTAGTAACTCTCTACCGTAGTACGAATCTAAATTAATAATTTTACTTTATATTTTAATTACTATTTATATTATTTTTATATTTATTAATTTTTCTAGAGTATTTATTAAATCTTATAACTTTATTAAACTCTAGTATAATTATTATTAAAAATCTAGTATATTAATATACGTAGTTAATTACGTAAAGTATTTTCATAATTAGTATTTAATTATTCTATTAAATTTCGTCTAGTATAATAGAATAAATTTCGCTCGTATTTTCTTTTTCGGTCGAGATAAACGACTAAACTTTATTACTAAAAACAATATTCTATTATTTATATAGAAAGTAGTTATAAAATTAATACTCGACGAATTAAAATCCTTAACTATAATTCTAATCGAATATAATATAGTCGAATTTTAATCTAGAGATATCGAATATATTAATTATATTATAATTAAATATATTTTCGAAAAAGAGGATTAAAGGATAAATACGTTTATTAGAATTATTCTTAATTAATTATATATTAAATATTACTCTATTAATTTATTACGTACTATTAAAGAAGAATTAAAACTTTAATATTATAAATATTCTAGGATTATCGAGATTTTATAGACGAGTATTGTCATGATTATAGTATTAATTCAAGTCGATTCTCCGTCTTAGCGGGGTCGTATACTCTTTTAATATATAAATAAAATCCTAAACCCTATTTCGTAATAAATATCGTCTTAATTTTATTAAATTATTTTATCGACGTTGGACTTTAATTTATATTATAATATATATCGTAATTTATATAGAATTTATATTACTAAGATTACTCTTAATATTTAAAAATATTAATAGACCCGAGTTATTTATTTTATTACTCTAGGATCGTATAACTTTAATATAAATAATATAGTTAAAATTATTAAAGGCGGCTTTAGATTACTAAAAAAAAAATATTAACTCTATATCTATAAAGAAATATAAATAACTTAAGCGCTAATCTTTTTATTTATAGAGAATATAAAGTCCTAGTAAGAAATTATTAAATTTCTCGGACTAACTATTAATTTATTTTATTATATATATTATACGAATTAAAATACTCGCGATAATATAATATTTAATATCTATATTTATAATCGATATATGATAAAATACTCTATAAGAGAGCTCGCGGGGCCTCTATAATTATTACGTAATAAATAATTTACTTTAGAAAATATAATCTAGTTATAGAATTATTGATTTTATAAATTATAATATTAACTCTAGACTTTATTATAAATTAATTAGGCGACTCTACTTATAACGAATTTATAGAGATAATTTGAAAAAATTATATTTATACTCTATAAAAATATATTAACGAAATAAACTCGTAAAGATTTTATTAACTAATTTCGCGTATTTCCGTTATTATTAAACTAGGGACGAATTTAATCTCTTATTATATATATAAAGTTTTAAATAATATCCGAGTATATTAAAACTTCCGTGATTATATTAGTCCTACTACGAAAATAGTCTTTATATATATTATATATACGAGTAAAATATAAGACTACGTTAATAATATAATTATAATATACCGATTAAAAATTAATAAACGAATAGATTATTTTCTTTCTCGGTTAAATTATTAAAAGTAATAATTTAACTACCTCTATATATTTAATTATATAAGATCGCGCTTTATTATTATCGATTATCTTCGAAAATAAATTAGGATTTTAAGTTATAATTTATATAATAATAAATATAATAAAGAAGAAAATAAAATAAATTAAATCGAAGAAGAGAAGAAATAAAGCCTAGACTATATTTTTAAAATCCGAATATTAATTTAACACTATAATAAACTAGGTAAATTAAAGTAATTTTAATATATTTATTATATTAATTATAAGTCTAGCGATAACTCTACTAGATATAATTATCGAGGATAAAATAATAATTTTACTAAACGTCTATACTACTCTATATTTTTTAATTTTAATAAAAGAGTATATATTATTTTAGAATATAAATACTTTACTTAGAAAGTAAATATATAAATAAATTTCTAATCTCGGCTTTTACTAAAAGTATAAATTTATTATTAAATATATTATTATTTCTAGATTCTTTAAGGTTATAATTCTCTTTATTAATTAATATAAAGTCGAACCCTAATTCCTTATTAAATTATATATTTAAATAATATTTAGACTCGGCTTTAGAAGTATTTTTAATATAATCGACTTTAAATTCTTCAATATTTTCTTAAAGTTATAATAAAAATATTTTAAATTATTCTAAAACCCCGCCCCAAGTTCTATACCCGCTCTAGTAGAAGATAATAAAGATATATTTTAATAATATATTAATAATAGTAAGTATATTAATCTCCTTATATATAGAAAAATTCCTAGTTAAATAATTCGTATATAGGAGTTTTCGAATAAAATAAACTAGGTAGTTATTATAAACGAGTTTTTCCGAGAGTTATAAATTATTATAATAAAGTATAAATACCGGATATATAAACTAGGATCGAAAGTATTTTATTAATATAATTAATTCAGTTTTTAAAACCTATAAATAACGATTTCTAAATACGATTTTTTAATAACTAATTTTTCTAGTTTATTTTCTACTCGTATTTTATTAAAGCGAGGAGATATTATTTATATCTTTAATATATATTTTACGGATCGCTCGTACGTTTAAATTTTATAAATAATCTTTTATTATTTTATTTGAAATATAGAGAAGCGGGTTTTCCTAAAGATTTAGAGATTATAATTCGTTATTATTAATAAATAAAATAAATTACTTAATCTCCTACTATTAGAGTCTACTAAAAAGAAGTGTATAATTAATATATTAAAATTAATATCGAAACGCGTATAAAGAATTATAATTAAAGAGAGAAGAGTAAAATTAAATAAATAGCTAATATTCCTTTTTAATTAAGATATCTAGTTTTTATAAAAGAAGTAGGATTAAATAAATAATAAATACTTCTTTATAATTAAAATATTTGATTTTTATAATTATATAATCGTATATAATAATAAGAGAAGATATATTTATATTTTAACGATATTGAAAAGTATATAGCCCAAAATCCTTTTTAAATCGATTATTAAAACTCTCTATTTAATATTTTAATATAATATCGATAGGGCCTAAATTAATACTCTTAGAGAAAAGTATTGAAAATTAATAAATAATAGTCTTTATATAGATAATTAGATATAACTAGATAAATTTAATAAACTTAATTAATAATTTAATAAACGTCTATATTTAGAATTTAGAATTAAAAGTTTTAAGGGAAGTTAAATACGAAGTTCCTATTTATTAAAAAATATATTATTTATATAATAAAAGGAAATCGTATTAAGAGTAGTATATTTACTCTATTTACTCATTAAATATAGTAAATAATAATATATTTACTCTATTTATTTAGTAATTATAATAAATAGTTATTTTATTATATTGAATATCTTTAAAATACGGGTATTATATAACAAGGAAAATTCTATTAAGGGTACGAAATTAGTTAAAATAAAAAAGAATAAAGATAGTAGAGATAAGATTTAAGGTACTAGGGTAGAGGGTAGATATAAACTATTAATATATTCTAACGTAACGAAGATATCGTAATAAATAAAGAGGACTAGTAATCGAATAAGAAAGTATAAAAGAGATATAAAAATATTAGAAGAATTAATAATAATTATAATAAAGATTATAAAAGATATAAAATATAAAGAAATATAATAAATAATATACTATAGACTATAACTAATATAGATTATACTAGGAGTAATTCTTAATTATATATAAAAATCGATAGAAGAATATATACTTTAATTAATTTAAATAAAATCGTTAAAATAAAAGGTCTAAAAATTTAGAGTAAAGAGTATATCTACGCTACTAGTATAAAACTAGGTTAATATTACTTATAGAAATATATTTATTTTATTAAAATATATAGCCGAAACGAACCTCTCTCCCTCTATAATAATAACTAGCGCGAAGACGAAGTAATTAATAATTAAAATAAATAATATTAAAGCTAGAGGATAATTTAGGAAAATAATTAATTTTTAATTAATTTAAATATTCTAGAACGAAGTTTACTCGGTAACGGAGTTAATCGTCGGGGTAAAATAAATAACGAGAGGAGACTTCGCTCTATATTATATAATAATAGAAGTAAGATAAAAGTTAAAGAAAATAATTAAATAAATAAAGAATATTAACCCCTCGGCGAGAGTATTAAAATAAATCTATATAATAATAATATATTACGTAAAGAAAGAGGCCGTTAATATAAATAATTGTGAAATAATAATAAAGATATTATAAAAGAATAACTATAAATTATACCTAGGATTAGATATTATAAATATAAAATAATTAAAATTTATTTTTAAATTAAACGAATACGATTATAAGAAAAAGTATTTAATATTTTTTCTTAAAATCTTAGACCTAGATACGGTAAATAAATTAATAGCGGACAGGTTCCTAAAAAGCGAATAACTATTATTATACGAGGGGTAGGAGAGAATAAATAACCCAAGATACTATTTTAATTATTAAAGATACTATTATATAATTTTAATTTATAAAAACAAGCCTAAATTCGGGATATATATAGAATTATATTAATTATATAAATATAGTACCGAAAGCCCGAAGGAAAAGCGCTACGCGGTTTATTTCGGATATTATAAATCCTAGAGTAGAGTATACCTAGTTAGGTAAAAAAAGATATACCGAATCTAATAAAAATTAAAGAATAAACCTAGGTAGTTTATAATATTATCGAGGATAGTAGCCTTAAGCTCCTAGGTATAGTTAATTAATAATAAATTTATATTAATACTAGTTAAAGGTACGAGAAAGAGGAAAATAATAATAAATATAATTAATAAAATTTAAAATATTATTACTATACCTAGGAAGGTAGAGAGGCCGAGATAAAATAATAAATTAATAATAATATTTAGGTAAATAATTCTTTAAGTTTTAAATAACTTTTTAGAAATAATATTCGATTAATTAAATAGAAACCGGCTAGAATTAATACTATTAAATAACTAGGAAATAGACGAGGAATTTACGAATATAATATTAATATATAATAAATTATAGTATTTAATTTAGAGTCGTATAATATAATATTAAAAAGAAATCGAAGTTAATAATAAAGTTACTCTAAAATAAATAAATTAAAAATATCGTTATTATAGTTATTTAAGAACCTAGTTAAAACCTTACTACCTAGGCGTTATATAATAATAATATTAATTATTTCTACCTAGTATATAAGGGAAGTCTAGAGATTTATATATACTTCTATATAAATAAAAGAATCGATATAAATAACTAGGAGCTAGTTTATTATAGAGGTAATTTATACTTTATAAAAATTATATTAAAAGAGCGAAGGAATAAAAAGGAATCTCGATTAAATAAAATCGAAGAGAAAAAAGTTTTTAATCGAGGAATCTTCTATTATAAAGAGGTATAGATCTATAATATATATAACTTATTATTAATATAGTATACCTCGATTAATAATCCGTTAATATTATTATTATTAAAGGAAGTATTAATAGAGGAAAACGAATATATCTTTTTATAAAACTTCAACCTCTACTACTCTAACTAGAATAATATTAAGCGATATATATATTATATTATAATTAATTATCTTCTAGGGATAATAAAGTCGAGGGAAATAAAATTAAAATTATTAAAAGCGTCCGTTATATAAAAAGCCCGAGGATATAAAAATATAATCGATTTATCGTTTTTTATAAAAAGAGTATATTAGGTTATAAATAACTTTATAGTCCGCGAAGATTTATATTATAACTCCGATTATAAACTAGTAATAACGGAATTCGAATAAATATAAAAAGAAGTAATATTATAAATTTATTATATTTAAAAGAAAATTAAAGATAATACTATTTAAGAGGAAATATAATAAAGTATAAAATCTCTTTATTAAATATTAAAGAAGCTAGAGTTTAAGAGTAGAGAAAATATTAATTAATACCTAAATAAGATAATAGGAGATTTTTAAAAAATTATTAAATTTACGATTTTATAAACCCGTTTATATTAAAGAGTTAAATCTTATTAAAACTCCCATTATATTAATATTATATTAAAAGTAAAGAAATATATAAAAAAGTATTAATAAAATCGAAATACCTAGATAAAGAAGGCTCTAAATATAATAAATAATAAAAAAATATATATAATTCGAAGAATTAAAATATTTTTTTAATAAGAGAGTATATATAAAGCCTCGCTAAAATTAATAAAGATATAAAAGCTCGTAAAATAAAAAAGAGAGAAAAATAATTACTTTAAAAAACTTTTTCATTCCTAGTTATTAAAGACGATAAAAGAGGAAAGACTAGAGATTTCAAAAGTAAAATAAAAGTCTTATAAAGAGTATTTTTCCCTTCTTTACCGACGGTAGATTTAATTAATATCGACGGGATAAAATACCTAGAGTTTATTATAATAAATTAAGAAATAACTAGAATAAAAATATATAAAGTAATATAGTACCTAGTTATTAATAAGGCGCTAGGGATAATTAGAATCCCGAATTAATTCTTAAAAATTATAATAGAAATAAAAGTAATAGATATTATTATTTATTTATTCTAGGTCTACTTTAAATAAAGATACTACCCGAGGTACTTTAAAAAGATTAATATAATAATCTTTAAGAAATTAAAGAAAAGTAATTATTTAGAGTTAAAATCATATACATCGGTAAGTCCGGAAAAATAGTTCTACAAAATCGTTATTTAATCGGTGCAAAATACGCATTTTGTAGCCTTAGTAAATCTTGGCGCCAAGATTTTTAAGTTAGAGTTAAGGTCTACGCGGGAGCGCTAAACTTAATCCTAAAAGTAACTTTATAGCCCTATAGGGTAGCGCTAGTAAAAATCTAATTAAAAATTCGGAATCTAGACTAAAAACGGATTTAGTTATGTATTTATATTCCTATATAGGGGCCCTAGTCTAGATACTCTTAAAAGTTAAAGTCAAAAAAAAAAGTTACTAAATTAGTATAATATCGCTACTTAATCGGTGTATAATATACTTAAAATACGGGATATAAATAGATACGCATTTCTAGTATTTTATATAATTTCGGTATAAAATACGTAAAAATCGGGGTTTCCGGATTTATCGATATAAATTTATTATACTCTTTAATATATTTAATAAAATACTTAAAGTAATATAACGCTATAGTGCGTTCTAGTTTAAATACTATAATAGGGGTATTCTAGCGTTGGCCCGAATACCCCGCGCCGTTCTTTTAATTTATTAATATATACCTTCGGCGTTATAATAGTATTCGGGCCACGTTTCTAGACTAGTTATTTAAGAGTAAATTATTAAAAAGAATTATATAAACTCTACTTTAAGGTCTTAACTATACTAAGGTAAAGTATTCGAATACTAGAGGATTTAAATTATTTTCGGCTCTTGGCGCTACGGCGCTAAAATAATTAAATTTCGAGAGATTTTTCAAATTAAGAGTATTTAATTAACCTTATAACCGAACTAATTAAAGTTCGCAAAATATATTTATATACGTATACTCGGGGTTATTTCTTTAGAGCTCTAGTAGTACCCGTTTAAAGACTTTAGAAACCGTTAATAATACCCGTTTTAGAGGCTCTAGAAATTACTAGTAATACCTATATAAACCCCTAGAAAAGTCGTATTTATATATACTCTAGTAGTACCCTTCGGGGGCCTTAGAACTAAAATATATACTTTAATATACTTTCTAGAGGTACTCTTCGGGGGTTTTAGAAAAACTTTATAAATATTTAATTAACCCTAAACCCTATTAGTAGTACCCGTTAGGGGCCATAACGCCGCGTTTATATATATACTCTAGAGGTGCCCTTCGGGGGCCTTAGAATAAACCGCGCGTTATAACGTACCGGTGACGCCCTTCGGGGGCCCTAGAACTCGGGTTTTAATTCCTAAAATAACCGCGTATACTCGGGGTCGTACCCTTAGAGTTTAGTTATTTTTAATACTATAACTATCTACCTACCTTCGCTACGGGGACGTGGTTCTAAAGGGGGGGATAATTATAATACTATAATATATTCTAGTTTAAATACTATAATAGGGGTATTTTAACGTTGACCCGAATATCCCGCGTCGTTCTTTTAACCTATTAATATATACTTTAAATATTATAATAATATTCGGGCCAATTATTATAACGCCTAAAATATATACTAATAAATTAAATAATATAACGGAGGAGTATAAATAATTACTATTATAATAAATAGAGGCTAGATAAAAGTATTTAATAAAAACCGCGCTAGAGACCCTTATAAATATAATATATATTATATAGAACTATAGTAAGAACGGGAGGGAAAAAGTAATAAACTTATTATTATTAAATATAGCGGGAGCGTTTAATAATATCTTATATAAAAGATTATTATATAATTTATAAATAAAAAGTATACCTAGCTTAATTATTAATTAGATAATAAACTTTTTATCGGATAAAACTATATCCGTAATATTTAGAGGAAGTATAAATATAGTAAAAAAGATAATAATAAATATTCTACAAAAATCGCTTATTTTACTAGTACTCTTTCTATTTTTTAATATATTATTAATCGAGGAATATATTAAAATAAACCTATTAATATAAGTTAGAGGATTTATAGATAATATTTATTTACTCGCTTATAGCGAGAGTATAAAAAAGAATTATACGAATTTAAAATAAACCTATAATATTTATTTAGAATAAATAATTATTTATAAAGTATCGTTTACCTTTTAGAAATACGAGTTAGTCTATATATCTCGAATACCGAAGAAGTTTAATATAAAAATAACGATAAATTTTAAGAATATAATTATCGAATTTAAAATAAATATTAAAGTCTTAAGACTATATATCAATTTAAAATTAAAATTAAAATTATATTTAATCTAGATTAAGACTAGGGCGATTAATTAAAGCCGCGCTATAAAATATTTAATTAATTCGATATAAGACGCTACCTTCGCGAAGTATAAAATAGTATATAATATAGTAGTTAAATGAATATTAACGTTTACGGCTCCGATATAATATTAATTAAAAAAAAAACGAAGACTATAAAGAGATATACGAAAAAATTTATAATTATTTAGAATAACTACTTTAAAACGATCCTAGGAGTATTTAAAATTATTTTAATTTTAATATTTAAAGTTAAATCGGTAATCGCGTTAATCGACCTTTAATTAAATTATTTAATAATACGATATTAAGTTAATCGAGGGACTTATTTAATTATAATTATAAAAAATATACGAATCTAAAATAAACTCTAGCGTAGAGGAGGTAGGTAATAATAAATATCTTCGATATTAACGACGAAAAAAAGAGCCTAGGTACTTCGCGTCCTAGGATATAAAAAATAATATAAAGTAGTTATAATTATAAAGAGGGGAAAAAACTAGATAAAACTAATTAAAAACATCGAAGAATATTAAGATATTAAAGTTATTAATTAAAGGGTAAAAAACTAAACCCGTTAATAATAACTAGATAAATAGGAGAGTTATAAAATAACGATTTTTATATAAATTATTAACCCGGCTTAAAAGGAAGACCTATTTAGAGATTAATTTAATTATTATAATTAATTAAAGAAAGTTAAAAACTCTATAATAATATAATTAAAATATAGTAAAATCGGATTAAATAAATTCTTATACCGAATAAAAATATTTATAATTCGTAGCGCTAGTTACTCGTATAGATAAAGGAAATAAAATATGAAATATATATTATTATTTTATTTAGAACTAGCTAGAGATAAGACGGAATTAATAAAATAAATAAATATATATAATTTTAAAAAGATATTAATATAGATTTAAAATATATATATAACCGCGCGGTAAATAATAAAAACGGGATAACTCGGTTAATTCTCTTTTATTAAAGAATAATTAATATAATTTAAATTATTATTAAAACTTAACGATATACCTAAATTTATAAAAAAGAGGAAGAAAAAAAAAAGCCGCCGGCCGGAGAGTTATAAATATCGATTATTAAATAAATTTATAATAAAGCGGCCTATAAGTTTATAAAATAAATAAATAAAATCTAAAATTAAAATAAAAGGAAAACGGAGGGAAGAATAAATAATATTTTAAAATAATTATAATTATCGGCTACTAACTAGTAAAAAAAGGAAATAAATTATCGATAAATTAGAGTTTTTAATCGACGAGGTTTCTTTAATAGTTAATAAGCGCCGCTAGTAACCCTATTAAAAAAATATTCGCGGAACTCCTTTATTAGTAAAATAATTTTACTAGAGTAAATATATAAATTAATTAATTAATTAATTAATAATAAATAGTTTTATTATTAATATTTATTTTACCCTTTTATTAAGTAATTCTAATATTATATAATATTCGTAATATTAGGTTCCTCTCCCGAAATTTTTATCCTAGAAATAAATTATTTATTATAATAAATATTTAACTCCGCCTCTTCTTTATCTCTTCGTTATAAATAATAATTTTATAAATCTCTTTTTAACTTAAAGTTAGTTATATATATTTATTAATATTATATCGAGAAACGGTATCCTAAAAAGTATAAAATTAAAAGTTATTCGGATAAATATATAAAGTATATTTATATTAAGCGGGAATATAACCTAGTATTCTTTTTATTTATAAAATAAACTCGTCTCTAGAAATTATAAAAGAGAAATTAAAAGAAGTTAAAATAATATTAATAAAATAAACTCGTTTTTAGACTAAAATCGAGTTATTAAAAAAGAAAGAAAAATAACTCGTTAAAAGCGAGTTAAAAAATATTACCGAGTTAGAGAAAAATAAAGAAGTCGATAATATCGGTCCTAGGTTTAACGATTTTTTATTTAATATATCCTCGGAGTAATTATAATTTAAAGATAAATTCGATTAATCGGTTATACTTTTTATTTTAAATAAAATTTTCGTAGGAGATCTAGGTAGTTATTAAGGTTTATATTTAATTCCTAAATATTCTTTAATTCGTTATACCCTTTTTATTTAATAAGGTAGTTCTAATTTTTATAATCTAGAATCTTTTTTACCTCGAACTTCGTTTCTTTTTTAATTTAAAAATAAAAAGTATTCTATAAAAATATTAAAGAGTCTACTAACTCTAGTAAAATAATATAGAATAATAAATATATTTTAGCGTCGGCTAAAAGATTTAGTTTATAATTAACTAGTTCTTTACTTTTCTTAATCGAAAATAATTCGATTTTAATATAATATAATTTTATACTCGGTTTTTTACTTTTTATATTTTTTATTAAAAGATATATTATATCCCTCTCCTTTAATTAAGAATATTCTTTTCGATATTTATTAATTATTTCTTTTATCCGAGTATTTATTAAGTTAATCTAGGTTTATATATTTTAATATAATATTTTTATATTAATTATATCGATTAAAACTCTTTACGCGTTTAGTCTTTACCTAGGTTAATAAAATATATTAATATATTTACTAAAATTCGCGAAGAATAGTATAAGTTTTATTATATTAGATTATATATTATTAAATACTAGTTAAATTATAAGTAAAAACTTTATTTAATTATTCTATTTCTTATTAATATAGTATTATAAATACGTCTCTATTATCTAGTTTATTCGTTCCGTCTATCCGTTAGTCTATAGGTAATATATAATTAATATTCGTAATCTAGTTCTAATAATACTAATTAGTATTTTCTAATAATTAGAAATAAACTATTTATCTCTATTAAAAATAATCGATTTAAGAATATTAAAATCCCGAATTAATCGATCGAGTAATATAAAGATAATTTATTCTATTTTATAAATTTCTTTAATTAGTATTATTATATTATATTTATAAAGTTTATTATATATTATTATTATCGAGTTAAAAATCTTTATTATAATAGGGTCTTTTAATTTCGGTAGTTTAATAACGAAGTTTATAATAACGTCGTCCTAGGGCGTCTCTAGTATTAGGGCGAACTAGATTTCACTATATTTAATATACTTTATAGATTTATTCTACTAGTATTCGATATATTTCTTAATATATTTTTCGACGTATATCTATAATCCTAGCGCGTCGTATTCTCTATAGATTAGTTTTATAATTTTAATAACTCTAAAATATCCTTAAACTAGGTTATTATAATAATCGCGAATAATTTCCTTAAGATATTCTTTAGAAAAATAAGTTCTTTTATTATATTCTAATAATTTAGTTTATAGTTATTAACTTCTTAATATTCTAGTTAAGATATCGCTTTTATATTCTTTCTAAATATTATTAATAATCCCGGGAATAGAGATATATAGAGTCGTTATTAATTACTATATTAGGACTAGCGACCTATCCTATTATTAAATAAGGATTAGTTATATTTTTATATTTTTATTTTCTATATAGTCTTCTTATTTATTAAATTTATCGGCGCGATTATTATTTTTTCTTAAAATATAGAAAACCTTGAATTTATATCCTCTTAATCCTTTTAATTATTTAATTTATTTTTTATTTAATTATTTAGTAGTAGTAAAGTTAAGAAGATTTTAATAGTTTATAAAAATAATAAAATTTAAATAACTTTTTATATATACTCTTTATTATTCTAATATTAATATTATTACTAGTAATTCTTTATAATAAATATTATAGTCCTACTCTATTAATAATATCTTTTATAAATAATATATAATAGGGTACTATTTATTATCTTTTTATAAAAGGATATAAATATCTATTACTAGGTTTAAAATATTAGTTTTAACTCGAGTTAGTATATTATTTTAAAAAGAATATAGTACCGGCGGCTTCTCGTAAACCTTTTCAAATACTTTAAAAAATTATTATTATTCTTTTCTTTATCGGAAAGCGATATATTTCTTTATAATATCCGTTAATAATAAAATCTTTTTAAAATAGTCTTTAATAAACCTCTTATTAAAGTTTATAAATCTTAAAAAACTTTATATTATTTTAATATTATATAATATAAGTTATTTTTTAATACTTTTAATCTTTTTAAGGTTTATATAAATACCTTTAATATTAATTATTAATTTAAGAAATTCGATTAATTCTTTATAAAACTTATATTTCTTTAATTTAAAGAGAAGTCTAATTAATAATAAATAAATTAGGACGTTCTATATATATTAAATATATTCTTCCTTATTAGTAGAGTAAATCAAAATATTATCGAGGTATATAATTATTATTATATCTAAATATACTTTTATAATATTATTAATTAATATCTAGTAGATTACTAGTACGTTAGTGAATCCGAAAAGTTTTATTAAGTATTCGTAATAATCGTATCTAGTTTTAAAAGTAGTTTTTTATTCTTCTCCTTTTTTTATTCGAATTAAATTATACGCGCCTCGAAGATTTAGTTATATAAAGACTTTTATTATTATAAATTAATCCTATAACTCGTTAATATTTAATAGAGGGTATTAATTTTTTAATATAATATTATTTAGTTTTCGGTAGTTTATATATAATCGTAAACTTCTATTTTTTTTTATTATAAAGAGGATTAGATAATTTATTAATATTTTAAATTCTCGAATAGATTTTCTTTTAAGATTCTAATTAATATACCCGCGAAATACTCCGACCTCTTTTTTTAATAAAGTATAAATAGGTCTAAATATCGATTATTTATTTAATTCGAGTTCGATTTTATAATCCTACGATTAATATTTAGATAATACTTTTATAATTATCTTTTCTTAAAAAAAATACTTTTATCGTTAATACTTTTTAGGGATATTAGGAAGTTCGTTTTTATTTTTAGAAATTTTAATTTATTCGCCCTATTAACTTCTTTAATTAATATATATCGAGTCGGATCCTCGTATAAGATTATCTTTATTCGAAGATAAAATACTATAGATTTCGACTAGGCTACGGTTCGACTTCTTATTTATTACTATTCTTTATAAATATATAAATATTATACTAGCGATATCTTTAATATACGGAAATATAAATACTCTTTTCTTTTAATCGATTATTAAATTATATTTCTTTAATTAAAATATCCCTAGGATAATATAATAAATAATTATTCTTATTATATTAAAGGTAATTTCCTTATAGTAACGTTAAATAATAACTAGTAACGAGAATATTTTCTTATTTTTTTATTATTAATAACTTTAACCCGTCGGTTAATTAAAATTTATATTATTTCTTTTTTTCCCGAGTTAGTAGGTTAATTACCTAAATTATTATTTAAGATATAAAATTACTAATTACTACTAAATTTATTATTATAACGATTTTATACCCGTTAATTTTTACCGGTATCCGTATATATATACTATATTAAATTAAATATAAATATTATTCTAGGGTTAATATATTAATCTCTTTATATTTCTTTTTAATATAAAGAACTAATCTTTTCCTAACGAAGATAAGAATTCGTAGTACTCTTTAGACTCGAAGTATTAAAGGACGGGATTAGTATCTAGAGATTTATTAAACTAACGACTAGGTTTATTAAATTATAATTTAATTATAATATAGGAGTAGGTTAAAATAAAAGATAAAGGATAAAAATTAAAATAGGGCTAGCTACTATCTAAATAAAAATTAATATACGGAGTATTTATTTATTTCCTATCCCGACTATATTAAAATAGAAATAGGGAAATTAGTTTAAATCTAAATTAAATCTAAAATAAATTAAATTAAGTTAAAGTAAATAAAATTATATTATAATAATAACCCCCTCTTTAAAGTCGAGCTTTTATAAAATAAATAACCCCCTCTTTAAAGTCGAGCTCCTATAAAATAAATAAACGATTAATTAAATTAATTAAATTTCGTAACCCTAACTCTTATTTAAGGTTACGAAATAGTTAAAATAAAAGCGCGTCGGAGTATTCGAGTCATCGATAATAATAAATAAAGAATAAAACGGGGAATAAACGGCGGTATACGAATAAGACTAAACGTTAACATTATTATTTATAAATAATAACGGCGGGGCTAGGCTATAGGGTACTATTTCTTTATATAATAATATAAAGTATCGGTCGAAGCCGATACGGAATAATAACTAAAGAGATAATAACGGATAAGGAATAAACTATAATATAAACGGGGGTTAACTTTTTAAAAATCGGATTAAAATAAAGATAATAGAGGTTCCTTATACTAGTACCTTTAAATAATATACGGTAATTCGTAGAGGCCAGCGGCGTTAGGATTCGAGATATAATATTTATTAATAAATTATTAATAACGGGTAAAATAATAAAAGAGTTTTTATATAATAACGTAACTTTCTTAATTAACGTAATATTTTAATAAGGGTAGACTATAACGGCGATTATATTTAGAATTTAAAATACCGTTAATATACTACTCTTATTAATTATTTTCGGTAATAATAAATTCTCGGATAAACTAGATTTATTTAGGTAAAAAGTTATTAATTATTAATTATAATAAATTAATATAAAAGATAAGGTAAATTTTTATTAAATATAAAAAGTCTAACTAGATTATAAAAGGATTATCGAAAACTTTAAAGATTCGGAAAGGGCCGATATTATAATCGTCGAGCTTAACTAAAGAATATATAATATTCAAATTCTTAATATTTAACTATATTTAGTCGTTTATTAAATATATTAAATATAAGCGCCTTCGTTAGTTAGCCGAGGATTTAAAGATAATTTAAATAATAAATATCTTATCGCGGAGGTAGTCGTTTAAGATTTCTATTTATATTATAAATTTATCGGTAATAATTAAATAGGTATATATTTAAATAATAAGATTTTAAAATAAAGACTCGATAAACTTTAAACCGATATATAAATACTAATTATAATTAATTAAGAAAGGCGAGGCTAGAGTATTAAAAGAATTAATATTATTATTAGAAAACTCCGCTTTAAGGAGCTATTTTACCTAATTATCCTATATATAATTAATATATATACGGAGGTAGTATTTTATTATAGTATTAAATTACTCGGTTTAATTATCCGTTTAAATATAATACCCGGTAGATATATATTAATTAATTTTAAAATATTTATATAAAATCTCCTAGAACTCCGATATAAATTAAAATTCTTAATCCGAAATAAAGATATCTAGTAGTCTATAGAGCTTTTATATATTTTAATAAAAAACGTCGTAGGCTTCGTTTATTTTTATCGATATAATTAATACTAGGTACCGTATCTTAGTTAAGCGGTCTACGAAAATTAGGATATATTAATAAATAATTTTTATAAATATATAAAGTAGTAGAGAACTTATATAATTTATCGAGATATCTCTTTAATATCGTTACGGGGGCGGTAATAAACGTAGTTATTTTTAAATATACTAGCGGGAAAACTTAATTCTTTAATATATATAATAATTCCTACCGAATTATTAGATAATAATATAAATATTAGGCTACTAATAGGCCCGACTAATTAATTCGTAATATCTCGTATAATTTAGGTAATTACCCGCGATATTATTATAAACTAGCTAGATTAGACGAAGGCGTAGTTTACTAGAATTTAAAATATATCTTTTTCCTCGGAAATTGTTACGATCAAGGTTCACTAAGAACCTTAGTAGACTTAGTATACTTGGTACACTAAGGGTCTACTTACTACTCGACGTAGTATATAGATTAATAAGTAGGTAAGCGCTTACCCATTTATCTACTCGATACTAGAATAAGCGAGTAAACGAATAAATAACGTAGTTTCTTTTTTTTATATAGACTACGTACTTTCTTAATAGATAGGAGCTTCGTATTTAACTTCCTTTAAAACTTTTAATTATAGATTCTAAATATAAACGTTTATTAAACTATTAATTAAATTTATTAAATTTATTTAGTTTTATCTTATATTAATACGAAGTTTATTATCCTTTAATCCTTAATATTTTTCTCTACGAGTACTAACCTAGGTTTTATTAATATTATATTAAAATATTAAACGGAGAGCCTTAATATTTTAAATATCTTTAGGATAAATATTTTAAAATTAATAAAGACCCTAGCCCTAAATACCTAAAACGGTACTAGAAGACGTAATATTATAGAAGAAGGGGACCGTATTAAGATTACCCGTTTAAATTATTATTATAGAGAGCGCGAGAAGTTTAACGACTAGTTATTATAACTTTAATTCTTTTTTGTATTTAACGAGAATACGATACTAGTTATTAAATAAATAACTTTTATAATAATTTATATAAGAGGTAATATATAGAAATAAATTAAACTATTCCTAAAGTATTATATAAAAATAGTAAATAATACCGATAACTTATTAATAAAGTTTTAGATAAAGAATTTCTTTAGGTTTAAAGCCGAGATTCGTTATATATTTAAACTATCCAATAAAAGTAGTATAGTAGTTCGTATTATTTAATATTTAATATAACGAAGGTCTATATCCGATTACTCGGTATAATTTTAACGTTATATAATATTTACGGACTAGGACGATACTACTTTTATAACGATATATCGACGAGGACTAAAAGATAATATAAAAAACGAATTTATATAAATAAAAGCCGTTATAAAGGACCTCGATATACTTATAAAATAAGTAATTAAAATTAATAATAAATTATACGAATATATAATAAAGAAATACTATAACGGAGGAGCTAACGGATAAGGACGTTTAAGAGTATATAATAATAAATATAATTCGGCTAGTTATTACCGTTATAAGAAACTTAACCCGTATAATTATATATTAATAGAACTCGATTTCACTAAGAAGGGACCTACGAAAGGATTCTAAAAAAGAGATAAATAATAATAAAGGGGTAAAAAAATAATAAATTATTATAATTATAATAAACCGGGCTATATCGCTAAGAACTATTATTCGAAAAATATAATAGATCGATAATAATTAAATATATTTAAGAAAAAGATACCGGATAGCGTAGCCGGGTCCTCTAAAGATCTAATATAAAATAATTCTATACTTAATAACTTATTAAAAAAGTAGAGAGATATTAAAGAGGAAATCGTTTAGAGAATTCGAGAGCTCGAAGAACTAAATAATAATAATAATAAAACTCTAAAAGAAGATTTAAAGGAAGGATAAAAATAAGAATAAAGTATAATAAATTCTAAAGAATAATTTTAGGTAGTAGACTACCTCGATAATTTTAGAACCTAGTTTATCGTATTAAAAGAGAAACCCGAAGAAAAGAAGAAAAAAGAAAGATAACCCTCTAGGATTAACTATACCTATAATAAATATTACCCGCGATATAGAGAAATATACTAGTTAGTATATATAAACGAATATTATAAATATTATTATAATAGTTTAGGAGAGCGAAAGTATATTATAAAACTAAGATATAATTATAGTTAGTAGAATAACTACGCTAGAAATAATTATTTATAGTATTTAGTTAAGAAAAGGGAGAATTAAATTTTCCTAGGCTACGATAAAGAATAGTAATTATAGTTACGAAACTAGATAAGATATAATAGGGAGACGAAATACTATAATTAGGACGAATAATACTATTATCTAGCCGAAGGGTACGAAAGATACTTTAAATCTAAAAAATATTATAGATTTTTATCTTTATCGGGAAAAGACTAGTCCCTTATATTAAAGAGAAATATAAAGAGATTAATATATTAATTTTAAAATAATATCTATACTTAACTTAATACGATATATATATACGAATACCGGTAAAAGTCAACGGATATAAGGTCGTTATAATAATAGATTTAAGAATAATTAATAACTTTATATCTCGAATAATAACTTAGATAATTAACTTATTAATTTAAAAAAAGAAAGAATAATATAAGTTTTAATTAACCGACGGGTCGAAGCTATTAATAAGAAAAGTAGATAAAGAAATATTCCCGTTACTAGTTATTATTTAACGTTACTATAAGGAAATTATCTTCGATATAATAAGAATAATTATTTATTATATTATTCTAGGAATACCTTAGTTAAAGAAATATAATTTAATAATAAATTAAATAAGAGGAGTATTTATATTTCCGTATATTAAAGACGTTATTAATATAATACCCATATACCTATAAAGAATAATTATAAATAAAAAGTTAAACTATAGCCCGGTCGAAGCCTATAATACTTTATCTTTATATAAAAATAACTTTATAAAAGAATCCGACTCGATATATACTAATTAAAGAGGTTAATAGGACGAATAAATTAAAGTTTTTAAAGGTAAAAACAAACCTCTTAATATCCCTAAAGAGTATTAATAATAAAAGTACCTTTTTTAGGAAAAAATAACTATAAAAGTATTATTTAAATATTAATTATAGGATTATAAAATCGAACTCGAATTTAATAAAATACCGATATTTAGACCCATTTACACTTTATTAGGAAAAGAACTCGGAGTACTTCGCGGGTATATCGACGAGAATTTTAAAAAAGAATTTATTCGAGAATTTAAATTATTAATAAATTATCTAATCCTCTTTATAATAAAAAAGAATAGAAGTCTACGACTTTATATAGATTATCGAAAGTTAAACGATATTACGGTAAAGAATCGGTACCCTCTTCTAAATATTAGCGAGTTATAGGATCGGTTTATAATAATAAAAATCTTTATATAATTAAATCTTCGAGGCGCGTATAATCTAATTCGGATAAAAGAAAGCGAGGAGTAGAAGACTACTTTTAGAATTAAATATAATTATCACGAATATTTAATAATACCCTTCGGGCTTATTAACGCACTAATAATTTATTAAATATTAATTAATAATATTATATAAGTATACCTAGATATAACGGTAATTATATATCTCGATAATATCTTAATTTACTTTATTAATAAAGAAGAATATATTTAATATATATAAAATATCTTAATTTATTTATTACTAACTAGACTTCTTTTTAAATTAAAGAAATACGAGTTTTATAAAGAATTAGTTAAATTCTTTAAATTTATAGTTAATATTAAAGGTATTTATATAAGCCCTAAAAAGATTAAGAGTATTAAAGAATAATTTATATTATATAATATTAAAACGGTATAAAGGTTTTTAGGATTTACGAATTTTAATAAAAGGTTTATTAAGGATTACTCTAAGAAGGCCTTATTATTAACGGATATTATAAAGAAAGATATCGCTTTCTAATAAAAAAAAGAATAATAATAATTTTTCGAGGCGCTTAAAGAGGCCTACGAGAAACTACCGGTACTATATTCCTTTCGAAGTAACGAATTAACTCGAATCGAAACCGACGCTTTAGATTTAATAATAGGCGTTTATATACTTTAGTAGAGAGACGATAAATAATACCCTATTATATACTATTCCAGAAAAATATTATTAGCGAAATAGAACTATAATATCTATAATAAGGAATTACTAGTAGTAGTATCTATACTAGAATAATAAAGGGTATATATAGAAAGTTATTTAAACTTTACTATTTTTATAAACTATAAGAATCTTCTTAATTTTACGACGATAAAATAGTTAAACCGAAGGTAGATTAAATAATTAGAGTTATTAAAATAATATAAATTTAAAATCTTCTATACCCTAGGGAAGAATAACGGTCGCGCCGATATATTTAATAAACGAGAAGACTATATAGAGGATAAGGACGTAGTAATATAACTAGTCTTTATTTAATAATAGGATAAATCGCTGGTCCTAGTATAATAATTAATAATAACGTTATATATCTCTATTCCCGGAATTATTAATAGTATCTAGAAGGAATACGAAAACGATATCTTAACCGTAATATTAAAAAGTTAATAATTATAAACTAAACTATTAAAGTATAATAAAAAAACGTATTTTCCTAAAGAATATCTTAAAGAAATTATTCGCGATTATTATAATAATCTAGTTTAAGGATACTCTAGAGTTACTAAAATTATAAAATTTATCTATAAAGAATACGACGCGCTAGGACTTAAATCGTACGTTAAGAAATATATTAAAGAATATATCGAATACTAATAAGATAAATCTATAAAGTATATTAAATATAGTTAAATCTAATTCGCCCTAGTACTAGAAATACCGTAAAACGATATTATAATAAATTTCGTTATTAAATTACTAAAATTAAAGGACCCTATTATATCGGAAATCTTTAACTTTATAATAGTAATCTATAATAAACTTAATAAATATATAATAATAATATTAATTAAAAAAACCTATAAGGCCGAGTAAATCGCCTTCGTACTATTAAATCAATTTATTAGAGATTATAGAATATCTAGGTCGATTATTTTTAACTAAAATAAATAGTTCACCTCTAATTATTAGAAGATACTAATTAATACTATCGGAACCAAGTTACGGATATTAACCGTATATTATTTATAAATAAATAGGTAGATAGAGCGGACGAATTAAATAATAGAAATATATTTACAATTTTACGTAAATAAAAAGTAAAATAATTAGGTAAGATTTCTACCTATAATTTAACTAATATTTAATAATATATAATTTAATATAACGAAACTTACGCTATTCTTCGTAAACTATAATAAATACGTTAATATATTTCTAGACCTAAAATAGGGACTTAATATATATAAAGCGCTAGTCTATATAATTAATATAAAGACGTTATATAAGGAAATATAAACGTAGATTAAATTAATAAATACTCGGACTAAATTAACGGTAAATAAATATCGAAAAGAGTATCTTTAATTAAAAGAGGGGGATAAAATATACCTCCTAATAAAAAATATAATAAATAAAAAACTAAATAAAAAACTAAACTATATTAAAGTCGGATCATTTTCGATTAAGAAGAATAAAGGATTAGTTAATTATAAATTAAATCTTCTAGCCGATATTAAAATATATTTAATATTCTATATCTCTCGATTAAAATTAGTAGATTTTAAAATACCTTTATAAAATACCTTTTATTTCTAGATTAAAGAAGAAATAGAGTTCGAGGTAAAGGAGATTTTAGGTTAAAAAAGTTAGGATTACTTCGTTAAATAAAAGAATTACGACGAGTTAGAAAATATTTAGGAATTATTAACGAACCTAATTAATTATCGGGAACTTCTAAAGAAGTTTTAAAAATAATAATATAAAAAAATTAATCGAGGGTCTCTAATAAAAGGGATCTCGAGGATATAAAATCGTCGAAATATAGAACCGAGGCTACTGTATATTTTATTTTACCGAATTTCTTAAATTCTTTTAGACGCTCTAACTTCTCTATATTTATAAAATCTTTATTAAATATCTTTTATTTACGCTTCTTTAGGAATTTCTTTTATTAGCGAAGTCTCTTTAACTTTATATTCTTTTAATTAATAACTTCGTTCGCCGTTTCCCGCGTAATTTTAGTTTTTTCTTCTTTATATTCTAAGCGCTCTAGAGCCTTATTAATTCCTAAAAAATTAACTATAAACTAAGAGGGCTCGTATTTTTTCCCAGTTTTAATATACTCCCTATACTTCGATAATAACGAGGATAGTCGATATTCGGTTTAATATATTATATAGTATATATATATAATTATAGTTATAAGACCTTTAGAAATAACCTATTCCTATAATTTATTATATTACTTTATTTAACGAGAAGATATAGAATTATCTTTAAGAATAAAGAAGATTAGAAGGGAGGGGTAATATTACGATTAAAATTTATTAAAAATCTTAATAAACTTAGTATATTTAGTACGCTAAAGATTTATTTACTACTCGATATAGTATATGGATTAATAAATAAGTAAACACTTACTCACTTATTTACTCGATATTAGAATAAACGAGTAAACGAATAAATAGCGCAGTTTCTTTCTTCTATATAAACTATATATTTTCCTAGTAAATAGGAGCTTCGTATTTAACTTCCTTTAAGATTTTTAATTATAAATTCTAAATATAGACGTTTATTAAATTATTAATTAAGTTTATTAAATTTATTTAATTTAATTTTATATTAATACGAAGTTTATTATCCTTTAATCTTTAATACTCCTCTCTATAAATACTAACCTAGGTCCTATCGACGTTATATTAAAATATTGAACGGAGAGCCTTAATAGAAATAAAGAACTTTATCTTTATCTTTATATTTAACGAGGGTAATTCCGCTATAATAATATATTCTAGAACGTAGTATTTCTAGGATTTTAAAGGCGAATTAATCGGTTTAATTAATTATATTCTATAATTAATAAGTCGGGGTATTATATAAATCTTTATTTAAATTAATAAATTAATCTTTATTAAATTTAAACTCGTAAAATATAAACGGGGTTTATAATTCTAGATTAATATCTATATCGAGGTTTATAATAATTATATAAATTAATATAAAATATAACTAGAAGGGCTAGATAAAAATCTTTTAATTTATTATTAATATAATTAAAGTAATTAGAACTAAGGCTAGAATTATTATATTTAGCGATATATTATAAATATAGTCTTTAAAGATTTCTAGGGTTAGGTTTTTTCTTTTTAATATTATTTAATATTAATATTAATATTTAGGGTCTAATTTATCCCTCTTTTTAAAGAGGTCTTTTAATCGATATATTAATATATTAAATTTACTACTTTCTTTACTAGGTTAATAAGTAATCTTATAATTAAAATAAAATAAAAACTCGCTTTACTTTATTTAATAACGAGATAGTACTTTAAATAAAATAAAATATTTAAGAGTTTTATAATCCGATATTACCTCGATAAAAAGAGTAAATCCCTCTAGTTTAAGGCGCTATTCCTCGAATATACGAATAATTACTATAAACTCTTTATTATAAATCTTATAATTATATTTAATAAAGTTATACTTCTTTAAAAAATAAATAATAAAATAAAGAATATTTTAATTATTATACTAGGATAAGACCCCCCTAGATACGTAATTAAATATATTTATTTCTACTATAATTTTACGGTTAGGGTCGAAATAGATTAAAATACGTTACGGAATAGGGTAGAGAATCCCTTCCCTTCCCCGGCCAAGGAAGAGAACCGGGGAAAGGAAAGGAAGAGAACGAAAGCTCGGTAATTCCCTTCCCCGGAGCAGGGAAGGGAAGGGAATAATAGGGAATCCCTTCCCTACTCTCCCTATAGGGCTGCCCTATACATGGCTCATATATGCGCGCACGCATGCCCCATTGCTGCCCCCATATATGGCCATGTATGCGCGCATGCATGCCCCATTGCTGCCCCATTGCTGCCCCATTGCTGCCCCCATATATGGCCATGTATGCGCGTATGCATGCCCCATTGCTGCCCCATTGCTGCCCCCATATATGGCCATGTATGCGCGTATGCATGCCCCATTGCTGCTCCCATGTGGCCTATGTATGCGCGCATGCATGCCCCATTAAGTGGTACAAAGATTAGGACAATTAGGAAAGCGGTAAAACGCCAAGCCTTATACCTAATTTGGACTAGCGCAGCAATAGGCCATATTTTAGAGCAGTAATGGGCCACATTTGGGAGCAGTAATAGGCATATATATGGGCCATATATGAGAGTATCAATGGGGCATACATGCGCGCATATATGGCCATATATGGGGCCAGCAATGGGGTATGTATGCGCGCATATATGGCCCATTGTTGCTCTTGTATAGGGCCCATTCCTACCCCCATATATGGCCCGTTACTGCTCATATACATGGCCCATTCCTGCCCCTATAAGCTATATATAGCTAGTGCCAAGAGGCTAGTCCAAATCAGATATAAAGCTTGGCGTTTCTTGACCGCTTTCCTAATTGTCCTAATCTTTGTACCACTTAATGGAGCATATATGCGCGCATACATATGCCATATATAGGGGCATATATGGGCCATATATGGGGGCAGCAATGGGGCAGCAATGGGGCATGCATACACGCATACATGGCCATATATGGGGGCAGCAACGGGGTAGCAATAGGGCATATATGCGCGCATATATAACCATATATGGGGCAGCCTTATAGGGAGGGTAGGGAAGGGATTCCCTATTATTCTCTTCCTTTCCCTACTCCGGGGAAGAGAATTACCGAGCCTTCGTTCCCTTCTCTTCCCTTCCCCGGTTCCCTTCCCTGTCTAGGGAAGAGAAGAGATTCCCTACCCTATTCCGCAGCGTATAACTAATATATAGATAATACTCTTATTATATATAGTTTTCTTCTAACTCTATAAATAACTCTTATTTACCGATAATATTAATTTATTTATATTAATTATTTTAGTTATAAATATATTAGTAAATATAATTAGTCCGTTATTAGCGCGACTATATAATACTAATTATAATAGTAATTTATTACGCTTTATAATTTCTTTACCGGGTCTATTTCTATTAATTTAATAATGATTATATTCGAGGTACGTCCCCTCCTTATATACTCTATTATATTAATCGCTACGGAATCGATTATTATATAAAGATAAATTATAACCGTAAACTCTAAAGTAGTATATATTAATAATAATAAATCCCTAAATCTTTCTAAAGGAAGGTAAGGAGATTTATATATTAATATATCTATATCGATAATAAAACTCCTAAAGAAGAATATAAATATAATTTAATAAATAAATAAATTACCTAGTAGTATAAAGTATATAGTAAAATAATAATAACTAGTAGGTAAGCCTCTACTATAATTATTAACCTATAGAATTAATTAATGGCGGCGAATTAATATATTAAGGAATTAAAGGTGATAAATAAAGTTCTCGAAAAAGAGACCGAGAGTTTCCACTAATATAAACGGGATTTTAAGGATTATATTAAGAATACTATATCTTCTTCTAAAGATTCCGATAGGAACTAAATATTTTATATAATATAATAATAATATCGAATTCTTTTTTTCTTAAATCGGCGCTAGTTAAATTTACCTAAATATATTATTTAATAATATATACTAGGTGTCTATATAGATTATACCTAAAATAAAAATATTTTTATAAATATAATATCTTATCGCTATCGTATATAAATAGTTTAATAGTAAATTAAATTTAGTTATACTCTAAAACCGTATAATAAAGTTATAAATATAGAGGAGAATATCCGTTATATAAATATTAATATAAAAGTAGTAATATTTATTTTTAATATCGGTTCCGTTTACTCCGCTTTATTATTTTATATAATTAAGTAACCTCTTTAATTATATTTATATATTTATATTTACTACCCGCTTATTTAAAGGCTTTAATTAATTTATTAATATTAATAAACTCTTCGTCTAATAATTATTAATTATATTCTTCGTTTTAACTAGTTTATTTAACTTTATACTAGATATTTTTTTAATTTTTAATTTTATCGATTACCTCTTTCACCTCCTATAACTTATTATTATTAATAAATTCGGGGGCTTATATAAAAGATTCCGCTATATTAATATAGTCGCGGAGATAATATAACTTAAATAACGATATATAAAAGGTATTATAAATTCTATACGTAGAAAATAGTAGTAGGCGGTAAGTTTATACTTTTATTTTATTAATAATCCTAAAGGGCCTAATAAATTTATAGGATAATTTCTTATTTAAGCGCTTTTACTTTAAGTTCTTTATTATTAATATAACTAAATTATTAACCTTAATATTCGGTAGCGATTTATAAACGCTTTATAATTTTATTTTTTAAAGTTTATAATTATTATACCCTATTATTTATAGCTAGTATCTTTCTCTCTCTAGAATCATCCTCGACCCCCTAGCGGATTTTAAGATAATAACTATATATATAAAAAAATAATATCGTTCCGACGACGGTACTCTAATTATTATTTATTAAAAATTCTATTATAGATAGTAATCTAGCCTAATTAATTTATTTATTATTAATAAATATATATAAATAATACTCTAGTACCTAATTTTAGTACTTTATCTATTTATTTATTTAAAAATAAAAGGTAGTATTTAAATATGATTTAATTTTCGAATAAAAATATATAACCGACTAGAAGGCGCTCGTAAAAATAAAACCTCTATCGTTAATAATACTATTAGGTATATTATAGCGGTAAATAATTTTAAAATAAAATACTTCCGCTAGTTAAATAGTATTAATTTTAATAATTATAAATATATACCTAACTATTTTAATAAATCGATTTATAACGATAAAGATAATATTATAAACGGTACCTCTATATTTACTAGGCGGTAAATTAGTTATAAAATTTATAGAAATCTCCTTCTAAAGTTAAATAATAATAAGAAGCGAATTTAATTCGTTATATAAATAATATCGCGGCGCCTTCGTCCGCTAATATATATTATAAATTTTAATATAATTCGTAATTTACTTTAAGCTACCCTCCTAGAAAAAATTTCGGGTAAATAATTTATACGACTTTATAGCGCTAAAATAGTTTATTAAAGAATTATTATAATACCTCTTTATAAACTCTTCTCTTAGAGCTTTATTCTTTAATATATAAAAACGATTATTATATCTTAATAATCCCTCGGAGTCTATAACCTATACTTTATTCTTTATATAACGGCGGTTCTTTAATATATTCGCTCTAGTTCGAAAAGAGTTTATTTAATTATTATAAATTTATAATTCTCGAATTAACGTTTTAATAGGTCTTTTAGGATTATTATATATAATTTTAAATACTATTATAATATCCCGCTTTAGAATTATTATTTTTAATTTTATAATTTAAAAAATAAAGATTATAATTACCTTTATTTCTTTATCTTTTTCTAATAATTAACCGCTAGTCTAAGGAGTAAGTTTATTCTAAAGTATTAATAATAATTTAATATTTAACGACGATACTCCTTTATAATTAAGGCGCCGCGATAATATATTAATAATATTTAATTTTCTAGCCCGATAAAAGATCTTAAAATTATAAATAATTAATTTAGATATTTAATAAATTTATCTAGAGTTTAGCTCCTTCTATTTTATAAAACTCTTTAAGTTATTATAATTAATCTAGATTTTAATATAATAGAGGCTACCTTCTAGGTAGTATTATTATTATATTATTACTATTATAATAATAGATAATTCTTAATTATAGGTCTTATAGTTCTATTCTAGGGGATTTAATTTTTATAATTAGAATATTATAGGGCGCTAATAATTATTTTTATTTTATTATAATAATATAGAGTTAAGGCTAAAGTTAGAAATATCCGTCTCTATATATAATTATTTAGTTAGATTATAATAGCGTAGAAAAGACGCGTTTACGAATATATCTCGTAAAATCTAAAATACTTCCGTAGTATCGTTTATTTATTTTAATAGATTTATTTTTTTATTTATTTTACTACCTTTAAATAAACTAGTAAATAGTGTAATTATATTAAAATAATTATAAATAAACCGTTTATAGAAGTTAACGAAGTCTAAAAAGATTTATATTTCTTAATAAATTTTCGGTTAAGGTTAATCCTTAATAGTCTTAATATATTCCGGGTCTATAACTACTTTATTAATAAATATAATAAAATCTAAAAACTCGACTATTTCGGTATTAAATTAGTATTTCTTAAAGTTAATAAATAACTAGAATTAATATAATTATTTAAATATTTATTTAATATACCGTTAATACTCCGCTAGATTAATATTATAAATTAGGATATTATCTAGATATACTATATATATTATATCTACTAAATCTATAAACGTATAGTTAATATAAATTTAAAATATCGTCGGTATATTAGCGAGCCTAAAAGATATAACTAAATATTCGAAATAATTATAATAAGTTCGGAAAATAATTTTTTATTTATCGCCTTTTTTAATTTAGATCCTATAATAGGTATCCTTAAAATCTAATTTTATAAAGATTTTAAAACTATATAAACGGTCTAATATCTCGGTAATTAGAGGTAGTAGGTATCGATTCTTAATAATTACCGCGTTTAAACTTTAATATTTAATATAAAAATATAATTTATTATCCTTTTTAGGTATAAAAAGAATAAGTATTTTAATTAAAGATATTAAATAACGGATCTAGCCTTTATAGAATAAAGATTCTAAATAACGTCGTAACTCCGATAATTTAGTTTAAAATAAGTTATAAAAAGATTTATAAAGCGGTTCCTTATTAACTTTTATTTTAATAACGTAATCTCTTTATTTAAAAATAAATAAGGTACTCGCCTTTTTATTAGAAAAAATATTATAAAACTTTATAAATTCCTTAGGAATCTTTAGGTTAGGAAGTTCTTCCTATTCGCCTCGCGTTATTATAATATATATAACCGCGAATATATTCGGTTTATTTTTAAGATTACTAGTGAATTTAGCCGGTTCCTTAATTTATAAATTATTAGAATTAATTTTAAACCGTTATTAATCCGCTTTAGAATTAATTAATATTTTTAATTAATATAATTTAGGTATACCTAGAATAATATCTAAATCTTTAAAATTTATAATATAGAATAAAGTATTATATTTACGCCCTTAACTTTAACTATCGACTATTTAATAGTTTAATTAATACGTATTATAATAATATATACTTTATTTATTAATTATTTTAGCTAGTAGTAAAGTAGTATTATAAAGTTCTAAATCGTTTTTAATAACGAACCGCTATAAAATTAAATTAATTAATACTTTAGAGTTAATTAAGGTAATAAATTATTTAACTTTATTTTAAAGAGTAATTTAACTCTTAAAAATAATAAAAGAGTATATCTTTATTAACCGTTTTTTTTACCCTTTTTCCGAGGCGTAAATTAGGTTTAATTATTTTTTATTAATACCGCGCCGACGTATATAGTTAGTTTATCTAGGTCGAGATATTTAGGCTTAATATAATCTTCCGTTTTATAATATTAATAAATAATCTTATTATATAAAGAATTAGTAGTATTAACTTTATATTTATTACTTTTCTCTTTTAAATATATTTATTTAATACTATCGCCGGCGTTAAATTTAATAATTCGGTCTATTATAAATTTTCCTTTATTAAAATTCTTTAAATAGGAACCCGAATTAGAATTAAAACTACTTATTAACTATATATATTTTAGATTCTTTTTTTATATAATAGCCTAGGTAAGAATTTCTTCCCTTTAAATAAATATATTACTAGTATTAAGAATTTTATTTTTAAACTTAAACTTAAATTTAATTAAAAAGAAATTTACTTTATACTCCTCCGAAAACGAGGGTAATTAAGTCTTTATTTCTTTAAAGTAAATCTTAAATAACGATATTTTTTAAATAAATTATTATTTAACTTCCTCCTATTTCTCGTAAATAAAGAGACGACGGTTAACTAGATCTATTATTAAATTAAGAAAGAACTTTTTAAAAAAGCTAAATATAATACTAATTAAACTATATAAATCGTAGTATTTATATTACTATATTAAAGAGTTACTTTTTAATAAATCTACATAGTATATAATCTTTAAATAGTCGGTAGTGAAATATTTAAAACTAATTAAAAATTTAATATTTACGTCGCGGAACTAGTATAAATATTCACCTTCGCTCGCACCTTTATAAGAACGTATTTTATTAAAATATAGTATTTTCGCCCTAATAAGGATATCCTTATTAAATATAATTAAACTTATTACTATTTTACCGGTAGATATAATAATTAGAGGATCTTTATTATAAATAATAAATTCTACTAGCGCTCCGTTAACGAGGATAGAAATAATAGGATTATATAGTTTTTAATTTTTAATTTATAATACCTCTAATTTTTATTATTATTTAAGGCGACGATTTTCTTTTTTAATAACTTTAAATTATATATCTAAAGTCTCTTCGGGGGTAGTAATACCTTCGAATTTATTACTATTTTTATAACGGGGATCGTCGGAGGGGGGTTAATTAATATTATTATTATTAAGTTTCTCTAGACGTCCCGAGGTTAAACTCGATATTATAATAACGATAAGTCTTTTCTTTAAAAAGATTTAAAAGATTAAAACTATAATATCTAAAGCCGCTAGCGTAGAGCTAGTGGTTTAATAATAATATAAAAGATATAAAATAATTACGGGGTTTATTATTAAGTAGTTTTTAAATTCTAAATTTAATAATAGAATTAATCTCTAAGGATTCTAATAAAATAGGGGAATATTAACTCGATATAAAATTACTAAGAGTTAGAACCCCGCGATACTAAGGCTAGAACCCCGTATCGATAAATAATAATATTATAGAGGTAGCGGAGCGTAGGTATATATAACGTACTAACGCCTTTAACGAGGCGTAGATATATATAATATACTATTACTTTATAACCGCTCTAGAAAAGTTTAGTCGTAAGTTATATATATTAAAAATTACGACCGAACGAAGTAATCTATTTATCTATATTTAGAATATAATTAAATATAACGTTTAAGCCGGTATTACCGAAGAGTATATATAAATTATATAAGTATAGAATTATTTTAATATTAATTTCTAGGCTATTATCCCTCCTTTAACGAACGATATTTTAATTAAATAATTTATCGAGTAATTTAAAAGTAGGAATAAGATATAGTATAAAATATAAATTTAAAAGGATAAAGAAAGTTATAAAGATTATCGAAAAGAAATTAAAGAGTAGGAGAAAAATTATAATATAAAAAAGAATAAATAGTTATTTAAAGGTAAAATAAATATTATAATTTAATACCTTATCGACTTTAATAATAGTATCGACTTTTTTAATTTTAAGATTTTTAAATATTTTAAAGTCCTTAGTTTTAAGATTTTTAAAAGTAGAGATTAATTATTATAAAACCGAATCCTTATAATTTTTATTCTTTTTTATATTAGTAAATAACTAGACCTTCTTTCCTTTATATTAACTTTTACAATTAACTAGTTTATTTTTAAAATCGGTAGATTATACTTTAGATATAGTAGTAGTAATAATTATAATAAATTTAAAAACCTCCTCTATAAGAATTTTTAAAAAATACTCTATTACTATTAAAATAATTATTTATAATTACCGCCGGAAACGTTTAATTTAATTGAAATCTATTTATTAAGAATCGGGGCTACGGGAATTAAAACTATAATAATTAAAATTATAAAAATTATAGGATATACCTATACTACCCGCCGAGATCGTATAATACTTTCGGTAATTAAATATAGATATAGCCTATTTATTTTAATAAGTTATATAATAACTTTAATAATAAAAATACGGATTATAATATTTCTATTAGATTTATTAATAATTATTTCGGCTCTCTCAAAGCTCCGCCGATAAATTACTATAATTATTATATAAACGCCGATAAAAACTATTATAATATTAAAGAGAGTATTATAAACGAAGAATGAAGTATTAATAAAGATATTAATATTAAATTCGTTTTAATTATATATTATATTTCTACGAGGAAAATACATTAATGTTTTATTTATAAGAATTATAAATTTAACTTTTTATCGAATAATCTTTTATATATATACCTAAAAGAAAGGAAATATATATACTCGATTAATATCTAAAAAGTAATTAATCCTATTTTTATAAAATTTAAGAATATCGAGTTAAATATTACTTTAAAAATCTTAATACTAGAGATTATAATTACGCTAAAATTAATAACTCTTAAATCTTCGCCTCGATAAAAGTATAGGATAATAATCGAATTTATTACTCCGCCTTTACTAATTAATAAGATAATATTTTATATATAATATTATTTTATCGGTTAAATAGACTTTACTCTAAATACTATTCGAAGATTAGAATATCTTAATACTAGGTATCCGATAAATATAATCGATAAAGTATTTCTTATATAACGAATCCTCGGTATTTAATTATAGACTTATAAAGAAATTATTACCTTAAGAGGTATTAACTCGAATAGTTATTTAACTATAAAGTAGATTTTAATTATATTTTATATTAACGGAAAAACGAAGAATAATATTAAAATAATAGTTAAAATTACTAAGGACTTCTATATTATCGATAATCTTAAAGTTAATATATTTATTAATCGTAAATACGTCTTTATTATTTAATTCGTTCGTTTTATTTATTTATTAATCTATAGATAAAATCCGCTTAATATTTATAAAAAACGAAAAATTGACTCCTACCCTCGAATCTCCTCTTTGAAAAAGATAAGACGAAAGCTGGGCTAATAGGATTTCACTACCCTAAAGGGTTACGAAATTAGTTAAAATAAAAGAGAATAAGGGTAGTAGAGATAAAACTTAAAATATTAAGATAAAAAATAAGTTACTAGCGCGTTTTAACGCGACGAAGATATCGTAATAATAAAATTAAACTAGTAATTAAACGAGAGGGTATAATGGGGGTATAAAAACTTTAGAAAAATTAATAATAATTATAATAAAGACTATAAAAGATATAGAATATAAAGAGATATAATAGATAATATACTATAGATTATAATTAATATAGATCGCGCTAGAGATAATTCTTAATTATATATAAAAATCGGTAGAAGAGCGTAGGCTCTAGGAGATTTAAATAGACTCGTTAAAATAAAAAGTTTAAAAATTTAAAGTAAAGAGTATACTTATATTATTAATATAAAGCTAGGCTAATATTACCCGTAGATATATATTTATTTTATCGAGATATATAACCGAAACGAACCCTCCTCCCCCGGTAATAACGACTAGCGCGAAAGCGAAGTAGTTAATAATTAAGATAAATAATACTAAGATTAAAGGATAATTTAGGAAGGTAACTAATTTTTAATTAATTAAAATATTCCGGAACGGAGCCTACTCGGTAACGGAGTCGATTATCGGAGTAAAATAAATAATAAAAAGAGACTTCGTTTTATATTATATAACGATAGAGGTAAAATAAAAGTTAAAGAAAATAATTAAATAAATAAAGAGTATTAACCCCTCGGCGAGAGTACTAAAATAAACCTATATAATAATAGTATATAATATAAGAAAAGAGGCCGTCGATATAAATAATTAGAAAATAATAATAAAGATATTAAGGAAAAATAATTATAAATTATACCTAGGATTAAATATCGTAAATATAAAATAACTAGGATTCGCTCTTAAACTAGACGAATATAATTACGAGAAAAAATATTTAATACTCCTTCTTAAAATCCCGGACCTAGATATAATAAATAGACTAGTAATGGATAAGTTCCTAAAAAACGAATAATTATTACTATATAAAAAGTAGGAGAGAATAAATAACCCGAGATAGTATTTTAATTACTAGGGGTACGATTATATAACCCTAATTTATAAAAACTAGTCTAAATACGGGATATATATAGAACTTTATTAATTATATAAATATAATACCGAAAGCCCGAAGGAAAAGCGCTATACGGTTTACTCTAGACGTTATAAATCCTAGAGTAGAGCGTACCTAATTAGGTAAAAAGAGATATACCGAATCTAATAAAAATTAGAGAATAAATTTAGGTAGTTCGCGATATTATTAAAGATATTAACTCTAAGCTCCTAGGTATATTTAATTAACGATAAATTTATATTAATACCGGCTAGGGGTATAAAGAAGAGGAAAGTAATAATAAATATAATTAATAAAATCTAAAACGCGGTTACTATACCTAGGAAGGTAGGGAGGCCGAGATAAAATAATAAACTAATAATAATACTTAGATAAATAATCCTCTAAGTCCTAAATAACCTCCTAATAATAGCGGTCGACTAACTAGATAAAAACCGGCTAGAATTAATATTATTAAATAACTAAGAAATAAATAAAGAATTTACGGATATAATATTAATATATAATAAATTATAATACCTAATTTAAAATTATATAGTATAATATTAAAAAGGAATCGAAATTAATAATAAAATTACTCTAAAATAAGTAAATTAAAGATATCGATATTATAATTATTTAAGAGCCTAATTAAAATCCTATTACCTAGGCGCTATATAATAATAATATTAATTATTTTTATTTAGTATATAAGGGAGACCTAAAGGCCCGTATATATTTCTATATAAATAAAAGAATTAATATAAGTAATTAAAAACTAGTTTATTATAAAGGCGACCTATACTTTATAAGGATTATATTAAATAAATAAAGAAATAAAAAGGAATCTCGGTTAAATAAAATTAAAGAGGAAGAGGTTATTAATTAAAAACCCCTTTATTATAAAAAGGTATAGATTTATAATATATATAATTTATTACCGATATAATATACCTTAATTAATAATCCGTTAATATTATTATTATTAGAGGAAGCGTTAGCGGAGAAAAACGAATATATTTTTTTAAAGAATTTTAACCTTTATTACCCTAGCTAGAATAATATTAAATAATATATATATTATATTATAACCGATTATCTCCTAGGAATAATAAAGTCGAGGGAAATAAAATTAAAATTATTAAAAATATTTATTATATAAAAAGCCCGAGGATATAAAAGTATAATTAATTTATTATTCTTTATAAGAGGAGTATATTAAATTATAAATAACTTTATAATCCGCGAAGATTTATATTATAACTCCGATTATAAACTAGTAATAATAAAATTCGAATAAATATAAAAAGAAGTAATATTATATACTCGGTATATTTAAAATAAAATTAAGGATAATATTACCCGAGAGGAAATATAATAAAATATAAAGTCTCTTTATTAGGTATTAAAAAAATTAAAACTCGAAAATAAAAAAAATATCGATTAATATTTAAATAAAATAATAGGAGGTTTCTAGGAAATTATTAAATTTATAATCTTATAGGCCCGTTTATATTAAAGAGCTAAATCTTATTAAAACTCCTATTATATTAATATTACGCGGAAAATAAAGGAATATATAAAAAAATATAAATAAAATTAAAATACCTAAACGGAGGAGGCCCTAGATATAATAAATAATAAAAGAATATATATAATTTAAAGAACGAAAATATTTTTTTAATAAAAAAATATATATAAAATTTTATTAAAGTCGACGGGAGTATAAAAACTCGTAAAATAAAAAAAAATAAGAAAAAATTATTTTAAAAAACTCTTTTAATTCTTAATTATTAAAAATAATAAAAGAAGAAAAATTAAAGACTTAAAGGGTAAAATAAAATTTTTATTAAAAATATTATTTCCCCCTCTACGGACGGTAGATTTAAATAATATCGACGAAATAAAGTATTTAAAGCCCGTTAAAATAAACTAGGAGATAATTAAAATAAAAATATATAAAGTAATATAATACCTAATTATTAATAAAATATTAGGAATAACTAGAATTTTAAATCGATTCCTAAAAATTATAATAAAAACGGAAGTAATAAATATTATTATTTATTTATTCTAGGCCTACTTTAAATAAAGATAATATTTAAGGTACTTTAAAAAAATTAATATAATAATCTTTAAAAAACCGAAGAAAGGCGATTATTTAGAGTTAAAGTTATATAGATTTATTATACTCCTCGATACGTTTAATAAAATATTAAAAGTAGTTATTTCTAAAAAATTAAATAATATAATAAAGGAGTATAAATTATTATTACTATAATAAATAGGGGCTAGATAAAAGCGTTTAATAAAAACCGCGTTAGAGACTTTTATAAATATAATATATATTATATAAAACTATAGTAGGAACGGGAGGGGAAAGGTAATAAACCTATTATTATTAAATATAACGGGAGCGTTCGATAATATTTTATATAAAAAACTATTATACGACCTACGGATAAAAAGTATACCGAGTTTAATCGTCGATTAAATAATAAGTTTTCTATCGGATAAAACTATATCCGTAATATTTAAAAGAAGAACGAGTATAGTAGAGGAGATAATAACGGGTATCTTATAAAAATCGTTTATTTTACCGGTACTTTTTCTATTCTTTAATATATTATTAATTAAGGAGTATATTGAGATAAATTTATTAATATAAGTCGGAGGATTTATAGACGACGTCTATTTACTCGCCTATAACGAGAGTATAAAAAAGAACTATACGAATTTAAAACGGGCCTACGATATTTATTTAAAATAAATAATTATTTATAAAATATTATTTACCCCCTAGAAATATAAACTAGTTCATATATCTCGAATACCGAAGAAGTTTAATATAAAAATAGCGATAAACTTTAAGAACGTAGTTATCGAATTTAAAATAAATATTAAAATTTTAGAATTATATATCGACTTAAAGTTAAAATAAAGACTATACCTAGCCTAGATTAAAATTAAAGCGGTTAATTAAAGCCGCGCTATAAAGTATTTAATTAATTCGATATAAAGCGCTACCTTCGCGAAGTATAAAACGGTATATAATATAATAATTAAATCGATATTAACGTTTACGGCTCCGATATAATATTAATTAAAAAGAATAATAAAGACTATAAAGGGATATATAAGGAAATTAATAATTATTTAGAATAATTATTTTAAAATAGTCCTAAAAGTATTTAAGACTACTACGGTTCTAATATTTAAAACCGAATTAATAATTATATTAATCGACCTCTAGTTAGACCGCTTAATAATATAATATTAAATAAATCGAGGGACCTATTTAATTATAACTATAGAAAATATATAAATCTAGAATAAACTCTAGTATAGAGGAGGGAGGTAATAATAAATACCTCCGATATTAATAACGGAAAAAAAGCCTAGGTAATTCGCGCCCTAGGATTTAAAAAATAATATAAAGTAATTATAACTATAAGGAGGAAAAAAGACTAAATAAATTTAATTAAAAATATCGAAGAATATTAAGATATTAAAGTTATCGACTAGAAAATAAAAAACTAGGCCCGCTAATAATAACTAAATAAATAAAAGAGTTATAAGATAATAATTTTTATATAGGCTATTAACCCGGCTTAAAAAGGAGATTTATTCGGGGATTAATTCGATTATTATAATTAATTAAAAAAGGCTAAAAACTCTATAACGATATAATTAAAATATAATAAAATCGGATTAAATAAATTCTTATACCGAATAAAGGTACCTATAATCCGTAGCGTTAACTACCGGTATAAATAAAGAAAATAGAGTATAAAGTATATATTATTATTTTACCCGGAACTAGCTAGGGATAAAACGGAGTTTATAAAATAAATAAATATATATAATTTTAGGAAGATATTAACCTAGGCTTAAAATATATATATAACCGCGCGGTAAATAATAAAAACGGGGTAGCTCGGTTAATTCTCTTTTATTAAAGAATAATTAGTATAATTTAAACTATTACTAAGACCTAGCGATATATTTAGATTTATAAAAAAGAGGAAGAAAAGAAAAAAACCGCCGGCCGGAGGGCCGTAAATATCGATTATTTAATAAATATATAATAAAGCAGCTTATAGGCCTATAAAATAAATAAATAAAATTAAGAAAACTAAAGTAGAAAGGAAACGGAGGGAAGGGATAAATAATATTTTAGAATAATTATAATTCTCGGCTATTAACTAGTAAAAAGAGGAGATAAATTATCGATAAATTAGAGTTTTTAACCGACGAGGTTTCTTTAATAACTAGTAGGAACTACTAGTAACCCTATTAAGAAAGTATTCGCGGAACTCCCTTATTAATAAAATAGTTTTACTAGAGTAAATATATAAATTAATTAATTAATATATTTATTAATATAAATATCCTAGGTTAAGAGAAGACCGTTATCGACCTCCCTAATAATTAAATAATTTTAAATAACTACGAAGATATTACGATCCTTATTTAATCTATAATTAGGGATAATATAAAAATCTAATATATTATATAGTTAGAGCGCCGTTAAATAGTTCTAATACGAATTATATTAATAGTAGTAATCTCGTTAAAAGAGAAATTATAATTACCGGATTAAGATTTCTTATTTAAATTATAGATAAAAGGAGTTTATACTTATTTTATAAATTTAGTAATTAACTTTATTAATATTCGTAATAAGAGGAATATACTTTTTATTATTCCTCGCCGCTAACGAATAAGATTAATTATAAAATATAAAGTAGAAAAAGCGTATTTTATTAATTTAAATAATTATTCCCTTATAGCGAAAATTTATAAAGACGATATAATTATATTACGTCTTATTAACCTCTATAATCCGAGGTTAATTTTAAGGTCTAAAGTCGATCTTTTTATAAAAACGAAACTATTAAATAAAATTATTATCTACGATAATAACTCCGATATTACCGCGATTAAAGAGATTATAAAGTATTACCCTCGTATTTAGAAAGATATAAGAGATATAATCGACTTCTTTAAATTTAAATAATTATTAATTCTATTTACTACGGACTAGTAATTATTTAATACGAAATTTAATTATAAGATCTACTTATTAAACCCCGATATAAAAGTTTTAATAAACGAGATTTTCGATAAAATATATTAATAAAAGAAGATATTATAATCTATCGAGCCTTCTTTATTCGTTTTCCCCGTCTTCGTTATATAGCGGACGGTATATAAAGGCCCCGAGAAAATACCGATACGGAAGGGTAGAGTTATAGTTACGCTTCGGATTAACGTAGAGATTCTTAAAAAGAATACTAGGGTAGAGTAAAGTAGGGTAAAGTATAAAATAAAGATTACGACTCGATCTCTACTTTAAATTAAAGTAGGGTAAAGTAGAGATTTATTAAAAAATCCCTATTATACTAAGACGGATTTCTAGTAATTATTATAATA
>JAABUS010000984.1_pt1 | contig 67058 bp, 62 predicted proteins | sample 5560161 | NCBI WGS metagenome assembly JAABUS01 (sample SAMN10711885, study PRJNA513376) | rock metagenome | isolation source: Antarctica rocks | place: Antarctica: Victoria Land, Trio Nunatak nord | collected 2016-01-04
AGTAGAATATATGTTCTATATCTGCGTGTCAAGGGGGTGAGGTGAGACGATTTTGGGTCTGGGGTCGGGGGGTGGTCTGGGCTACATGAGGGGTGGCGTGGATGGTAAGAGCCGTTCGGTGGTGTCCCGTTTTGCGCTGGTCGATGCGTTCATTCAGGAGACCGGTGTGCCGTGGTGGACGGGTGGGGATCGCGGGAGGCGGGGATGACGAGACGGGGGCGGCGGGCGGTGAGACGAGTTGCAGGCGACCATGGCGCGGGTGTTGGGCGGGGCTGGGGCGGGTCAAGCAGCGGCTGGCTCCGAGGCGAGCGGCGACCCGGAACAATGCGGTCATTCGCCGGACCCCGCGGCGCGGAACCGATGACTCCGGCTGGCGGGTTCGGAGCGGGATCACTTCCGCGAGAACGGCCAGCGCCAATTACTGTCTCGTTGAAAGTGGCCGGTCAGGCGCATGGTCAAACCCACGAGCAAAAACAGGAGGACGAAGGAGAGCGCGAGATCGATCGCCGAGACGCAAGGCAGCGGCTGCGTCACCAGCACCGAGCGAATGCCCCAAACGCCGAGGATCAGCCCGCCGATGCCGAGGGGCAAGTCGTCGATCGCCCGCTGCATGAGCGCGATGCCGCCGGAGACCGCGATAAGCGTGATCAGCGGCACGGCCAGGATTTTGAGGTAGTCGGGGCGTGGGAAGCGGAGCGCCTCGACCAGCGGTACGGCGTAGGGGTCGGTCGCGGCCGTGACTCTGACCGGGTCGATGTGCCGAGGTGGATCGATCATCAGTTGGCTAAGCTGGCTTTGCAAGGTGACGACGGCGCGCTCGTCGGTGAGCGCCCGATCGAGACTCTCGGGCTTCCCGTCCGGATCTGTCACGACGACCGCGAAGTCGAGCTAGATCTCGTAGGTGTTGAACGGATACAAACTTGGCTGGCCGCGCCCCGGCAACTCGACCGACTGGCTGAAAATGCGATCGGACGACCCGAGCGTGAGCGCCGCCGAGGGCGGCAAGCCGCGCCGCTGGGCGGCGTTGTCATCGAGGGCGAGCAAGGTCAGCACGACCGTCGGGCAGACCGCCGAACAGACGCGGTTGCCGGAGACGGCGAGGGTGGCGAGCCCCTCCACCGGATCGACGTGAACCACCACGATGTTGACGTAGCTCTGGTCGGGCGCGGTTGGGGCGACGACGGGCGGCACCACGCCGCCGTGGATCAGGTCGTAGAGGGTGTCGCGCTGGTCACCGAACAACACCAGCGTCATGCTGCGGATCGCGATCGGCAGGGCGATCACCACGACACCAGCCAAGACGACCGTGACGATGAGCGCCACACGGTGCGCCAACTGATGAGGCGCCGGCAGCGGGGGGGGCGGCAACTGGGGTCGGGTCTAGGTCCTCGTCCGTGTTCATGGACGTCCCCCGCGCTCGAGCCCTCGTCGGCCGGCACCGTACGCGGGGACGACTCATGTTCGCCCGGCTCTGGTCCCGGCCTCGTCGCTCTCGTTCACTCGGGACAGGGGCCGCTCTGTCGCTGGCGCCTCATGGGCGTAGGAGTCCAGGCGCCGGCCGGGTGGCACTCCTCCGACCATGACACGCATCCGCACCCCGGGTGGAGCCGATCGGACGCGGAATGCGCGTCAATGTCCCTATGGTGGCCGCGGCATGCCATGGCACGCGCAAGAACGCCCGCATTTGGAGCGATCCTGTTGCAGCGGCGGCTCGTCGGACATCGTGTGGGGCCAGACTCGGTTCCGCGGTCGCGAGATGAGGACGATACTGCCCTCGCCGCGCCAGTAGATGGCCGGTCACTAGCTGCGCCCAACGCGCGGGTGGTGGTTCCCCTGCTCTGGCCGTGGCTCCCGTGACCGGGCTGTGGTGCTGGGACGCTGTTGGCAGGAGTGTGGTGGTACCTGAGCGGCCGGACGCGTCGGTCATGACTGGCAGCCGTTGCGTTGCGCGGGATGGCACGATCCGACAGAGACGTGGCGCTCACCGGCGGTCCCGCTTACTCGCGCTCCTGAAGGCTGGCACGCAGGAGGGCCCGTGTCGCCCAGCGTGACACCTCCTCCATCTCGGCTTGGTCCAGCCCCCGAATGTCCCTGAGGACGAGGAGTGCCTCCAACCCGATCACCATCGCCAGCGCCGAGACGAGGCGCTCGAAGCGCTCGTCGCCCAGCCGCTCACGCACCGGCGCTAATGCCGACTCGATCCACTCGATGCGCCGCCCGCCCCGCAGCGGGGCATCGAGCGAGGGGCCTCCCTTCGCCTCATCGAGGCGGCGCTCAACCGTGATACGCACCAGCGTGCGCAGTGGCACCTCGCTCTCGATGCTACTCTCTAGCGCCGCACGGACGAGCGTGTCGAGCCTGGTCTCGACGTCGTCGGACTCGGCCAAGTCGAGCGTCTCCTCGACGCGCAACCGTACCGCCTCGAGCGCGGCCTCCGTCAGCAACTGCTCCTGCGTCGGGAAATAGAGGTACACCGTGCGCCGGGATACCTCGGCCACCGCCGCCACCGCGCTCACTGACGGCGTCTCTCCCCGCTGCATCATCTCCAGCGCCGCCGCGAGGATCGCTCGGCGCGTTCTGCGTTTCTGAGCTGACCTGTCGCGCACGCCCGGGGTCCTCTCTCTCAGATCGCTCCCTCTTTCCGCTTGACGGGGGCCGCAACGCCCTATAGTATACACGAGTGCATAAATTGCACAGTAGTGTAATTTAGGAGGCGGGTGTGGAGACGACCACCGGCGCGACGGCAGGACCGTATGTCCTCAGCGAGGGCGAAGGCGAGGCCATCTGGTACGTGAACAACCGCGCGACCATCAAGGCCCGAGCAGCCCAGACCGGCGGGGCCTTCGGACTCGTGGAGATGCTCGTCGCACCCAATCACCCGATCCCGCTCCACATTCACCACGCTGAGGACGAGGCCCTGTGGGTCCTCGAGGGACAGCTAACCGTGCGGGCTGGCGATCGGACGTACACGGCAGGGCCGGGCTCGCTCATCTTCGGCCCGAAGGACGTGCCGCACACGTTCCGGGTCGATGGGGCAACTCAGGCGCGCCTGCTGGTGCTGATGGTACCCGGCGGCGGCGAGGAGTTTTTTGTCGAGGCGGGTCGGCCAGCGGAGGATAATGGGCTGCCACAGCCGCAGCCACCTGACCTTGCTCGGTTGCAGACGATGATGGAGAAGTACGATCAGGAGGTTGTGGGTCCGCCGTTGCCTCCGGCCTAGCCCGTGGTGAGGGCGCACCAACGGCGAGCAGCCGCGTGGAACGGAGGCCACGACCCTCGCCGCGGTGCCCGGTTTTGGTGCTCGTCGGGTGACGAGGCGCGATGGCGTCGATGCTCCTGGGGCGTGAGGCCCGGCGGCACGCCATGAGGGGACGTGAACGTTGGTGCGGAGGCCTTGCCTGCCGCCGCTTTCGATCCGCGCGGATGCGGTGAACGGCGAGCCCGCCACTAAAAAACTTCGACGGGACCGATGCTCGCCATGTCGATAGCGTGAACCAGGGCCCAGAGCAAGCAGCTCCATCGCACTTCTTGGACGAACGGTCGCCTCCCAGTCGCTGTTTCAGTCGCGTTGCGTACGTTGCCTACGCGGCGACTGCCCTGAATCGTGGCTCGTACGGGGAAATGTAGGACAGGTCACCGGGTCTGTCGTACGGCGTCAAGCAGCCCGCCAGGCCGCGGCTGGGCATTAGCTGGATGGCGACGGCGGGTCGTGGTAGGGGGTGAAGGGGGCGTCGGCGGGCCAGAGGGGATAGTGGGCGACGACCGTGCCGAAGGCTTCCTCGATCAGGACGAGCGCGCCCTCGGCGCCGACTTCACGTAGACCCGCCGCGCAGCGCGGCACCTCGGCGACGACGGCGTCGTAGGTTGCCGCGCGCAGCAAGAACACCGCCGCGTCGCCAACTCGGTGTTCGAGCCGGTAGGTGAACGGAGGGTCAGACCAGGTCACGGTGGCGTTCCTCAGTGCGGATACGAGGAAGGCTGGTTGCGCCAGAGCAGTGTACGCTACACCCCACGGCGGAGTGACGCAAGGCCAGTTTGCCACCGCGGCGGCGCGCGAAACACCTCACGCGAGGAGAGCGAGGAGTCGGCGGCGTTCGCGTCCGACCGCCGGCTGGTAGGAGGGATCGGCGGCGGGACGGCGTTCATATATCGCTTGGACCAGCCGTCCGGGTGGTGACCGCGATGACGCTGGGACCGGATTGGGCGGCGCTGGCATGCGCCGTGCCCCTCCGCGGTCACGGATGACGAGCGACGGCGACGTGGAAGGGATGCGGGGTGAACGAGGAGCAGGTCCGGGGGCTGCCGGTCTACGGGGTGGCGGATGGACGGGAGTTGGGGAAGGTGGCCCATGTCTACCTGGACCCGGTGAGCCGGCGGGTGATTGCCTTCGGGGTGCTGCCGGTCGAGGAGGAGCCGGAGGAGGCGCCGGGAGCGCTCGACCCGACGGGGGCGGCGTTTCTCGCGTCACCGCGCGGGCTGGCGTTCCTGGCGAGCGGCGAGGTGCGGTCGATCGGGCAGGACGCGGTGATGGTCGAGGACGGGTCGGCCCTGCGGGATGAACCGCCGGGTGGCGGGACCGGGGAGTTGGTGGCACTGGACGCGCTGGATGGGCGCGACGTGGTGACAGACAGCGGGTCGGCGGTGGGCCAACTGGCGACGGTAGCCTTCGACCCGACGAGCTTCGGCCTCGCGTCGATCGAGGTCGCGCGGGGATTGCTGCGGCGGCGGTCGGTGATCCCGGCGGCGCTGGTGCTCGACCTGACGGGCGACCCGGTGGTGGTCGACGGCGAGGCCGACCCGGCGGCGATCGCCGCCGGGCGGGACGAGGACGAGGGGGATGATGCGGATGACGAGGTGGCCGCCGAGCCGGTGATTATCGAGCGGGGGGAGAGGACGACCGTTCGCGATCAGAACAGCGAGGTGGACACTCGCGTCTCGCGGCGGCGACCGCGGAAGTCGCGGAAGGCACCTTCGGCGCCGCGGGGTGAGCGTCAACGGCGGGAGGGAGCGGGAGCGACGTAGAACGAGATGGGCGGCGGCCGAGGACCGGAAACAGCGACAGGCGGCCGCCCGATGCGTTGGAACGGTGCTCATCCCCGGCCGCCTAATGGCCCTCACCCTCCCAGAGGGCACCCGCCCAATGCGCGGGAGAGGGGATATTCGCTCAACCGGATGAGCCTTGCCGCAGGGTGGAGAACGTGGCGCCTGGGCAGCGGGGGCGACGTGCGGTGAAGATGGCGCCCGGTCGGGGAGGATGATCCGCGGCCACGGTCGTTCACCGGCGGGCGTTGAGGACCAGCCAGAAGGGGTCGGTTCGCGCGACCTGGTCGGGAGTGACGGTGTGGGTCCCTTGGCGGAGGGTGGTGGAAAAGCCGGCGCGGGCTAACGTGGCGAGGATGCGATCGAGGTTGTTCGCCGGGTTGCTGGCGCTGCCGTGGAATTCCAGAATGAGCTCCTTGACCCGGTGGAGAACGGGTGCGATCGATGCGATGACCGGCCCCTCCATCCCTTCGACGTCGAGCTTGAGGAGGTCGATGTCCCGCGTGATGAAGGAGGCCAGCGAGAGGGCAGGCACCTGAATTGTCCGGTGGTTACCGGGTCGCAGCCACTGGTTGCGGACGCCAGCCCCGCCCCAGGTCCATTGACCTGGTCCACGTTTGTCGACATAAAAGTCAATCTGTCCGGCGACGGGAGCGACGGCGGCGTTGATGAGGGTGACGCCGGCCAGGCCGTTGTCCTCGACGTTGCGTGTCAGGAGGGGAAAGATGGTGGGGTTGGGCTCGAAGGCGACGATCTGGGCGGCGGGGTAGCGGGATTTGAAGTAGAGGACGCTGAGGCCGATGTGAGCGCCGCAGTCGAGGATAGTGGGAGATCTGGCGGCGGTGGCGAATTGGTAGTCTTGGGTGACGAAGACGTCCTCGTAGATGCGGAGGAGCTCCCGCTTGCTGTAGTAGGAGACGCAGCGACCGGCGATGACCGCGCGGCGGCGGGGCATGACGCCCAGCCAGGCAAGGGCGTCGCGGGCGGTGGCGTGGATGGGGCGGTCGGGATGGATGGGACGTGGCGCGTCTTCGATCATCGGTGCCGCCGCGTCCGCGGTCTGACGCGGTGTCCGGCGCCGGGCGCGACGGCCGGGGAGGGCCGAGGCGGCCGCCGGCGGGATGTGGCTAGCGGAGACTCGTCCATGGTCATGTCTCACGTTCCAGTGGTGCGATACGCGGCCGGGCGAGTGGCGGGCCCGCGTGCGACCGGTTGGTGGCTGGCTCATGGTGACGGCTCGGGATCGGACGCGCGACCGAGGATACCGCGTCGGTGCGCTGGAGGGCGAGACGACGGTCTTTCGGCGGGCGGCGCCAGTCGCCGTAGCGGAACGAGCGAGGCCGCGTCCGCGCGCGATCCGTGTCGCGCCCCGATTCCCCGATTGCCCGCGATAATGACCGCGAACAGGGACCGCGCGATCGCCTGGGTTTCGCTCTGAGAGGTACGACGCATGGAACGCGCTCGGCTCGCGATGCTTGCGCTGGCCGGTCTGGTGATCGCGGTGCTTGGGGGACTGCGCGGGCGCCACGCGGCGCGGCGGACCGAGCCGCGCGGCGCCCGCCCGGTGGTGACGCCGCTGGTGGGACCAGGGAGCGAGACGGCGGCTCCACCGGCGGCATTCGAGAAGTCGCCGCTCGATCCGGTTCCGGGGTGGGTCAGCGGCCTGGATCGGGGGCTGGCCATCAGCGGGGTGTGCGGATTGGTGGTGACAGCCGGATTGATGATCTGGGACGCGGCGGGGTTGGAGCCGTCGCTGCCGACCGTGCGCGGGCGCAGCTGGTCGCTGGTCACGGTCCTGGCGACGCTGATCATCTGGGCGATCTACCTGTTTTGGAAAGTGCCGCAGTGGCAGGCGGCGGGGCGGCGCGGCGCGAGCGGAGTCGGCGCGAAAGAACTCTTCGATATCGAAAACGCGGCACGTGGCACCCTCGGCCAGATGCTTGGCGGGCTGGCGGTGATCACGGGTCTGGTCTTCGCCTGGCAACAGCTCGGTAATACGAGCGACACGCTCCAGGTCAGCGAGCAGGGGCAGATCACGGAGCGCTTCACGCGGGCGGTCGATCAACTAGGCAGCGACGACCTGACGGTTCGCCTCGGCGGAGTCTATGCGCTGGACCGGATCTCGGGGGACTCGGCGCGGGACTACGGACCGGTGATGGAGGTGCTGACGGCCTACGTCCGGCAGTCGGTGCCACGGCGGGACTCCGCGGCGACGCCGGCGGCCTCGCCTGGAGATGGAGCGGACGGCATTCCGGTCGACGTCCAGGCGATCCTGACGATTCTCGGGCGGCGGACGGAGCCATGGCGCGGCGCGGGGTGCCTCGACTTGTCGGGGACGGATCTTCGTGGGGCCGATCTGACGGGCGCCAATCTGACAGGAATGTGTCTGAGCGGGTCCGATCTCACCGGCGCGGCGCTAGCGCGTTCTGATCTCAGGGGAACCGTCTTGAGCAGTGCCGTTCTGTTCGGCGCGGATCTGGGCGGGGCCAATCTGGAGGAGGCGAGCCTAGCCGGTGCCAAGCTGGCCGGGGCCAACCTGCTAGACGCCAACGTCACGGGGGCGAGCCTCCTCTCGGCTGACGCGACGGGGGCGCTGTTCCAGAATGCGATCTTGGGCGGGGCCGATTTCAACGGCGCTAACCTTAGCCGTGCGCTGTTCTTTGGAGCCGACCTGACTGGGGCGATCCTGACGGACGCTAACCTGTCGGGGGCGTTCCTATCTGGCGCGGATCTGCGCGGGGCGCGGGGGCTGACACGCGCGCAGGTCGCGTCGGCGACGGTCGACGAGCAAACGCAGCTCCCCGACGACGTGCGCGCGACGCCGGGGAGCTGAGGTGGGGGACGTTGGTTAGCCTTGGGGGATCGGGGCGACGGAGCCGAGGAGCTGAAGGTCACCGCCGACGAGGGCCCCTTCCGCCGCGTAGCCGAAGTCATCGCTGGCGGCGCTGGCGGTACTGTCGCCCTCGGCGACGCGATCGCCGACGGTGAGCGCGACGGTGTCTTTGCCGATCGCGGCGGGGCCGGCGTCGAGGAGCTTCAGGAGGAAGGGGTACTGCCCACTGCCGTTGGCTTGCATGGTGCCGCGAATGAGTCGTTCCTGCTCCTTGTCGGGCGGCTCCTCGTAGGTGATCGGACCGACGCTCTCCAGCGCCAACTCCTTGTCCGCCGCACTGGGAAGGATCCAGCGAACAAAGCCGGCGGCCCCGGGAGCGCCTTCCTGGAGGCGGCTGGCGAAGAGGACGAGTTGGGCGTCGCCGTCGGAGGTCTGGACCACCCCACCGCCGGTGATGCCCGCGATGCAGCACTGGCAGCCGGAGGCGCCGCAGAAGCAGGGCTCACAGGCGATCTGGACGGTCTGTCCGCCGCTGTCCTGGGCGACCGCCGCCGAGGTCCGGCCACCGGCCATCAGGAGCGCGGCGAGGCTGGTCCCGCCGGCGCGACGCAGGAAGCGCCGGCGGTGGAGACTTTGGGAAAGGGACCTGGTCAATGCGTCGAAGCGGTGGGGATTCATGAGTCTCCCTTGTGCAGCGTGAGGCGCCGGGCCGCCGGCGAATCGTTAGTTTGGATCGTGCGCATGGTACCTGAAAACAGGACGGGTGAGATCGGCTGCCCCGTTCCCCTCGGACTGGGAGGCGGGACGGTGGTGGCGGCACGACGGGGGGCGGGAGCGTGTGGTAGGGTCCACCGGTCGCGATGCGCCGCGCCGGATCGCGTCAGGAGGGGAACGGATGGGGTTGCTGGCCGATAGCTGGCGCTACATCACGGATGATCCGGGGCGGTTCGGCGAGGCGCTGCTGATCCACGCGCGGCTGAGCGTCTTGTCGCTGATGCTGGCGATCCTCATCTTCGTGCCGTTAGGGGTGTTGGTCTCGCGCGGGGGCCGGGCCGGACCGACGGTGGTCGGGGCGGTGGCGGCAGGACGGGTCGTACCGAGCCTGGCGGTCCTTTTCTTGCTGTTGCCGTTCCTGGGGTTGGGCGAGCGTCCAGCCCTGGTGGCGTTGACGCTGCTGGCGGGTCCACCGCTGGTGATCAACACCGACGCGGGGTTGCGGGGGGTCGACGCGGCGGTGATGGAGGCGGCGCGGGGCCTGGGGATGAACGTGGCCCAGGTCTTTGCCCGGGTCCAACTGCCGCTGGCGCTGCCGGTGATCGTGGCGGGGGTGCGGACGGCGGCGGTCGAGGTGATCGCGAGCGCGACGCTGGCGGCGTTCATCGGGGTGAACGACCTGGGGCAGTTCATCACGAGCGGTTTGACCCTGCTCGATAACCGCCTGCTCTTGGTCGGGGCGGTGCCGGTGACGCTGATGGCACTGTTGGCCGAGGCCTTGCTGGGGCGCCTTGAGCGGCGGTTGACGCCGCCAGGGTTCTAGCGAGGGACGCGGGCAGGGGTCGTGAGGCGACCGGTGACGGGGGGTCTTCGGTAGAATGGCTCCCATGCGGCGCGGCGTCGGGTCTGAGGTGGGCGGGGCGTAACGCCACCGCGCTGGTGGTGACTATCTTGCGTGGCCGCGCGCGTGCGGCGATGCCGCGGGGAGCGAGGCGCTCCCGCCCCCAATCCACCGGTTCGGCGGGTGGGGCGACAACGGGAAACGACGACAGGAGGACCTGATGGTTACACGACGGACGTTGGTCAAGGGAATGGCGGTGGCGCCGGTAGCCGGTGCGGCGCTGCTCAGCCGGGTTGATGCGGTCTGGGCGCAGTCGGACAAGCCGGTCACGGTCGGCTCCAAAAACTTCACCGAGCAGTTCATTCTGGGAAATATGTACGCGCTGCTGCTGAAGGAAGCGGGAATCCCGGTCGAGACGAGCCTCAACCTGGGGGGCACCGGGGTGGCACAGGGAGCGCTGGTCAAGGGCGATATCGACCTGTACCCGGAGTACACGGGAACCGGGTTGACGGAAATCTTGAAGATCCCGATCGACTCGGTCAAGAACGCAACGCCAGCGGCGGGTCTGGCGACGCCGATAGCCGCGGGATCGCCGGCCGCGGGAGGGGCGGGCTCGATCGACGAGCGGGTCTATCAGATCGTCAAGGACGAGTACAAGAAGCAGTTCAATCTGGTCTGGCTCGATCAGGTCCCGTTCAACGACACGCAGGCGCTGGCGGTTAAGCGTGACTTTTCCGAGCAGCAGGGGTTCACCACGATTTCGCAACTGGCGGAGAAGGCAGGCGACCTGACGGTTGTGGCGCCATCCGACTTCTCGGAACGGGAGGACGGGGCGCTTGGCCTGCAGCGGGTCTACAACCTGAAGTTTGGGAAGGTGCTGGGTGTGGACCCCGGCATTCGCTACCAGGCGCTCGATCAAGGGCAGGCGGACGTCGTGCTGGCGTTCGGCACGGACGGGCAGGTTTCGGGAATGGACCTGGTGCTGCTGAAGGACGACAAGGGACTGTGGCCGCCGTACCACGTCGCGCCTGTGGTCAGGCAGGAAACGCTGGACGCCAATCCGAAGCTGGCGGACGCGCTCAACCAGGTGGCGCCGCTGCTGACCGATGAGGTGATGTCGAAGCTGAACTACCGGGTGGACGGACCGGACAAGGAAGAGCCGGAGGATGTCGCGAAGTCGTTCTTGAAGGACCAGGGGTTGATCGGCGGGTAGGGGACGGAGTGCTGAGTGCTGAGTGCTGAGTGCTGAGCATGGGGGCGCGATGAGTCGCGCCCCCATGCTGTAGATGGGGCCGGACGGGGGACGGTGGGTGATCGACGGCGAACGAGTTGAGGATCGCCGCGGGGCTGCCTCCGCGATCGAGTTCGAGGGGGTCGTCAAGCGCTTTCCGGGAGCGAGCCGGGCTGCAGTGGATGGCGTCTCGCTGCGGGTCGAGCCGGGGGCGCTCGTCGTTCTGCTGGGACCGTCGGGCTGCGGCAAGACGACGCTGCTGAAGATGGTCAACCGGCTCTACGAGCCGACGGCGGGGCGAATTCTCTTCGACGGGGAGCCGACGACGGCGATGCCGGCGCCGGCGCTGCGGCGACGCATCGGCTACGTCATCCAGCAAGCAGGGTTGTTTCCTCACCTGCGGGTGGGAGACAACGTCGCCGTGGTGCCACGGCTGTTGAACTGGGACGCGGCGCGGATCGCCCGGCGGGTGGATGAGCTGCTCGATCTGGTGGGGCTGCCGCCGGCCGAGTACCGGCGCCGCTACCCGACCCAGCTCTCCGGCGGGGAGCAGCAACGGGTGGGGCTGGCGCGGGCGCTGGCGGCGGAGCCGACGACGCTGCTGATGGACGAGCCGTTCGGGGCGCTCGACGCGATTACCAGGACGCGGTTACAGGATGAGCTCCGGCGCATTCACACGCGATTTGGCCAGACGGTGCTGTTCGTGACGCACGACATCGAGGAGGCGGTGCGGCTGGCGGACCGGATCGTGGTGATGCGGGACGGGAAGGTTGTCCAGTACGACACGCCGCTCGGGATCGTGATGGAACCGGCGAACCCGTTTGTCGCCGATCTGGTCGGGGCCGGTGACGTGTTGCGGCGGCTGAGCCTGGTCTCGGTCGAGGCGGTGGAGCGGCCGTTGGCGGAGTCCGAGGTGGTGAAGGACGACGAGCCGACGGTCTCCCGCTCGGCCCGGCTGCGGGCGGCGCTCGGGGCGCTGCTGGAGAGTGGGGCGCCGCGGGTGGTGACGGTCGACGCGGACGGGCGGCCGGTGGGGACCCTCGATTTGCGGGATATCCAGCGGGCGAGCGATCCAGCGGTCTCGGCGGAGACGGCCGAGGCATTCCAGGCGATCGACGACGAGGAGATGGCGCGGCGGCGGGCATAGGGCGCGTATCCACGCGACGCGCCGCGAGGCGGTGAATCGGGCGGGTCGTGGAAAACGGGTGGGATGAACTTCGACTATTTGATCGACCACTGGCAGCGGGTGCTGGAGCTGGCGCGGGACCACCTGGAGCTTAGTCTCGGGGCGGTGGCGATCGCGTTGGTGATGGCGATCCCGATCGGGGTGCTGGCGGCCCGCTACCGGCGGCTGACCCTGCCGGTGCTGAGTGTGCTGGGGGCGATCTACACGGTGCCGACGCTGGCGCTCCTCGCGTTCTTGATCCCGAGCCTGGGGATCGGGCGGAGACCGGCGCTGATCGTGCTGGCGTTGTACGCGCAGATCTTCCTGGTGCGCAACATCGTCGCGGGGTTGCGAGGTGTCAACCCGGGGACGTTGGAGGCGGCGCGAGGGATCGGGATGACGCCGTGGCAGGTTTTCCGGCAGGTCCACTGGCCGCTGGCGCTGCCGGTGATGCTGGCTGGACTGCGGACGGCGGTGGTGACGACGATCAGCCTGGCGACGGTGGCGGCCTGGGTCGACGCCGGCGGGCTGGGCACCCTGTTGTTCCAGGGGCTGGCGCGCCTCTACCCGTCGGAGACGTTGGCGGGAGCGATCGCGATCGTGGCGCTGGCACTGCTCAGCGACGCCGTGTTGCGGCTGGCCGAGCGGGGGACGGCGATCTCGCGGGCGCGGCGGGCAGTGGGGTAAGGGCCGGGCGCGACCGATGGCAGTGATCGGTCGAGGCGACGCAGGACATTCGTGACAGCCGCTTTGGTAGGGGACTGGGATCGCCCCGATCTCAGATAGACCGCAGCTGATGCCCGATCTCCGCAACCGTCGCTTGGAGCACGTCAACGTCGGTGGGCGTTGTCGACCAGTTGTCGAAGGCGGCGCGGATGGCGGTCCGGCCGGCCCAGGTGGTGCCGGTGACGAAGACCCGGCCGTCGGCCTGGATCGCGGCAACGGCGGCCCGGTTGAGCGCGTCAGTCGCAGCGTCGTCGAGATTGGCCGGAGCATAGCGGAAACAGACGATGTTGAACGGGGCGCCGAGCATCCGTTCGCGGTTCATCAGCTCGAGTTCCGGCGCCGCATCGATCCAGTGGGCGAAGGAGACCGCGTTATCGACGCAGCGCTCGACCAGCGCGCGGTACCCGTCGCGGCCATAGGCTTTGAGGGCGCACCAGGCCGCGAGGGCGCGGAAGCGGCGGGACATCTCGGGGCCATAGTCGTCAGCATCCCAGCCGGCGCTCCCGGCGATGTACGGGCCGCTGACGGCGAAGGCGGCGCGAAGGAGGACCGCGTCGCGGACGAAGGCGAAGCCGCAGTCGTACGGCACGTTCAACCATTTGTGACCGTCGGCGGCGACGGAGTCGGCCCGCTCGATGCCCCGGACGAGATGCCGGAATCGCGGCGTCGCGGCGGCGAAGAGACCGAACGCGCCATCGATGTGGAGCCAGGCGCCGTTTGAGTGAAGGGCGCAGAGGTCGGCGACGCCGGTGATGTCGTCGAACTGGCCGGTGTTGACCTCCCCGGCGTTGGCGATGACGATGACCGGCCCGTCGACATCGGCGAGGGCGCGTTCGAGGGCGGCGAGATCGACGCGGCCGTCCGGGGCGGCGACCTTGCGGACGCTCTCCCGGCCGAAACCGAGCGTGCCGAGCGATTTGACGGCGCTGGCATGGATCGCGGTGCTGGAGACGACGGAGATGGGGGAATGGCCGCCCAGACCGTCCACGGCGGGGTCGAAGCCGAGGCGCTCCCCCGCCCACTGGCGGGCGGCGGCGAGCCCGACGAGGTTGCCCATGGTAGCGCCGCTGGTGATGGTGCCGGCCCACTCAGCTGGAAGGCCGAACAGTTCCTTGAGCCAGCGCAGCACGACCAGCTCTGTCTGCGCGGCGGCGGGACTACCCGGCCAGAGACCGGCCATTTGATCGATCGCGGAGGCGAGCCAATCGCCGGCGAGGGCGGCCGGTGTCACGCCGCCGACGACGTAGCCGAAGAAGCGCGGTCCCGCGGAGGCGACGATCCCCGGCTCGGCCCGCTCGAACCACTCCGCGACGGCGCTGGCGGGGTCGCACGATTCTTCCGGCAGGGACTCGTCGAGCGCGGCGGCCATCGCTTCAGGGGTGAGCTGGCGACTAACCGGGCGATGCGGGAGACTGGCGACGAAGGCGTGAGCGAGCTCGTGAGCGCGGTTCATCGCCCGCAAGGAGTCGGCGAAGGGGTTGACCGCGGAAGAGGGGTTCGCTTCGGAGGTCATACCGCCGATGCTAGCACAGCGAGGGGTGGTGCCGGTGGGGCATCTCCCGCAGGCACGTCTCGGACCACCCGATGTTCTTCATGCGGCCGCCATCCTTCAGTCGACTCACCCCGCGAAGCGGTGGCGGCGCGCCTCGACCCGGCGCCAAGGACATGGCGGAGAACGCGTTGCAAGCCGGGCGGGTCACGGTATCGAGCAGGTCATCGTTCCTGTCGTGACCGTTCGCGGTCGCGTCCCCGAGGGACGGTGGATGCAGACCTCGTCCTACCCGGGGCAGGGGATCTCGCAGAACGTCTGCCCCTTGGCACAACCACACGTCCCGTTGTCGGTCCGGCACATCGCCAGGGGATTCTGGGTGAGGCTTCGGCAGCCGGCATCGCTGGTGCATGTGTTGCAGCCGCCGGAGACACAGGTGCAGTTGCCTTTACAGTACATTTGGCCGGACAGGCACGAGCAGAACTTGCCCTCGCACACCGCACCCCCGGTGCAATCGCTATCGGCGCAACATGCCTGGCAGGCAGACACAGCCGGGCAGTACACCTTTCCGTTGCGGCAGTCCGTACATTTCCCCTTGTGATGGCCCTTGCGCTTCTTGCAGCGGCCTGAGCAACAGGAACTCGACGTCCGACACCTCGCCCCCGGCGCGAGGCAGGGGGCAGCCGTCGCGCTTTCGCCTCCAACGAGCGCGGCGACCGCGCTAACGACCAACGCGCGGAGCGCAGCACGACGCGGCATCGCTACCCACGACCGGACGAGCGTGTCGAATCGCTCAGTGTCCATCGTGCCCTCCTAAAACCGTAGGTCCGACGCGAACTGCGGCGATGGGGCCGGTCAGAGGGAGAGCACGGTCACCATCGCCGGGTGGGTGTGTTGCTTGGGCTACTTTACCTCCTTCGTCAGGGATGTCAAGCCCCGAGGGACTACATCCGACGCGCCACCTTGACAAAGGTCATGGTCCAGACGGCAGATACAGCCAGGTGACAGCCGCCGCGCTGCCTGCCGCCTGGGAGCATCGGGGCCTCGTGTCGGTAGACGCGGAGTGATGGGCGACGTGTCTACGCCCAGTAGCCCCATTCGCGGAGCCAGGCGAGCGAGGAGTCGGTGCCGCCGAGGGGGTTGTATTCGAGGCTGACCCAGCCGTCGTAGCCGGCCCGGTCGAGGGCGTCGAGGACGAAGGGGTAGTTGATCTCGCCGGTGCCGGGTTGGTGGCGACCGGGGCTATCAGCGACCTGGACGTGACCGAAGCGATCGATCTGCGCGGCGATGGTGGCCGTCAGATTTCCCTCGACGCGCTGGGCGTGGTAGACGTCGTACTGGAGGTCAAGGTTCGGGTGGCCGGCCTGGTCGAGGAGGGCGAGGGCGGCCGCAGTCGTCGGGAGGAGGAAGCCCGGGGCATCGATCGGGTTGAGCGGCTCGACACCGACGCGGACGCCCGCCGCCTCGGCCTGGCCGGCGGCGTAGGCGAGGTTCTCGGTGGCGGTGGCGCGCTGGACGTCAGCGGAGATGCCGGGGAGCATCAAGCCGGTCAAGCAGTTGAGGCGGGGGCAATGGAGGGTCGCGGCGATCTCTAGGGCGCGGGCGACGCCGTCGCGAAAGGCGGTCACGCGGGCGGGATCGTTGGCGATGCCGCGCTCACCAGCGGCGAAATTGCCGGCGGGGAGGTTGAAGAGGATCAGCTCCAGACCGTTGCGGTCGAGCGCCTGCTTGATCGCGGCGATGTCCTGATCGTAGGGAAAGAGGAACTCGACGGCCTGGAAGCCGGCGGCGGCGGCGCGGTCGAACCGTTCAAGGACGGGATGGTCGGTGTAGAGCATCGTCAGGTTGGCGGCGAAGCGGGGCATGGGGACTCCTTTGGACGAGGACTGAGGACTGAGGACTGAGGACTGAGGACTGAGAGGGTCGGAGGACGGAGGACGGAGGACGGAGGACGGAGGTCAGAGGTCGGGGCAGGATGGGAGTTGGGCGGGAGGTTACGTGCCGAGGGGGCGGACGTGGAGCATGTTGGTGCGGCCGGACTGCCGGGTCATGGGGAGGGAGCCGGCGATCAGGGCATACTCACCCTCGGTGGCGAGGCCGGCGTCGATGATGATCTGACCGGCGACGCGGAAGAGATGGTCGGGATCGTCTTCGAGGGGAACGACGGTGGCGCGGACGCCCCAGAGGAGATTGAGGCGGCGGGCAACCGCCTCGTCGGTGGCGACGCCGATGATCGGGGCCTTCGGCCGGTACTTGACGACGCGGCGGACGGCGGTGCCGGTCAGGGTGAAGACGACGATGTGGTCAACTGGTGAGACGTCGGCGAGCGCTTGGGCGGCGCGGGCGATCGCGTCGGCGAAGGCGAGGGTCGGCTCGGTCTGACCGGGGAGGGGCTGGGCGGCGGCGGCGGTGCGGATCGGACCGTCCCGCTCGGCCTCGCGGATGATCCGGCCCATGGTCTGGACGGCCTCGATGGGGTAGCCGCCAATCGCTGTCTCGGCCGAGAGCATGACGGCGTCGGTGCCGTCCCAGACGGCGTTGGCGACGTCACTGGTTTCGGCGCGGGTGGCGACCGGCTGGGTAATCATCGACTCGAGCATCTGGGTCGCGGTGATGACCGGCACGCCGAGACCGTTCGCGACGTTGATGATCTCCTTTTGGCCGCGCGGCACGCGCTCCGGCGCCATCTGGACGCCAAGATCGCCTCGGGCGACCATTAAGCCGTCGGCGACGTGAGCGATGGCGCGAACCTCGGCGAGCGCTTCGGGTCGCTCGATTTTCGCGACGAGACCGGGTTGGGTGCCGCCGAGAGACGCGACCGCCTCACGCGCCAGCAGGAGATCGCCGGCGTCATTGACGAAGCTGAGACCAAGAAAATCGACGCCGTGCTCGACACCGAAGGCGAGATTGACGCGGTCGACGTCGGTCAGGGCGCCGCCCTTGATCGGGGCACCGGGCAGGGTAACGCCCTGCCGGCCGAGGAGGAGGCCACCGCTGCCGACCTGGCAAATGGCGACGTCGCCCTCGATCCGCTCGACGAGGAGCTCGATCAGGCCATCGGAGATGAGGAGACGCGAGCCAGGCTGGATGACGTCGAAGAGGGAGGGATAGTCGATGCCGATGCGGGAGGGCGTGGTTGGATCGGGTGTGGCGACGATCTCGATCGTGCTGCCGCGGGCGATGGGAACCTTTTCGTCGGTGGCGAGCGGGCCGGTGCGAATCTTGAGACCGCGGAGATCGAACAGGATCGGCACCATCCGGCCGAGCTCGGCGGCACAGACGCGAACGTCGTCGATCAGCCGGGCGCGCTCGTCGGCGGAACCGTGGGCGGTGTTGATGCGGGCAACGTCGACGCCGGCCTCAAGGAGAGGGCGGAGGCGCTCCCGCCCGGTGGAAGCGGGTCCGAGGGTCGCCACGATCTTGACCCGCCGCTCGTCGTAGACACCCAAGACCAGCTCCCTCCCTCGGGCACAGCGGGCCGGCGGCGTGTCTCGCCCCCGGTCGCCGCGTACCTCTTCGCTATTGCCGCGTGTCATGGTACCAACGGCGTGGGATTCGTGTCGGGGGCAGCGCCGCAACTGGCGCTTCGTCGTTGCCTCAACCTTGGCCCGTGATGCCCCCACGAGTGGCGCGGGGTGCGCATTAGCAGGTGGAGCGGACGCGAACGAGCTTGTCGGTGGCGGACTCCGCGCCCCAGACCTCGCCGGGCCGACCCGCCAGCTGGCGGACGCTGGCGCCGGGGTCGGGTAGGGGGAGAGAGGCGAAGGTTTCGCTGGCGGGGTCGAAGCGGACGAGGGCGTTGGCGCCGAAGTCACTCAGCCAAACGGCGTCGTGGTCGTCGACGTAGACGGCGTAGGCCTGTGGAGTGTCACCGGGCAGTGGCCATTCCCGCCACGTTCCGGCCGCCGGGTCGAAACGACCGACCTGACCCGCCGTCCACTCGCTGACCCAGAGGAGACCGTGGGAATCGCTCCAAACGCGGCGAACGCCGGCGCTGGTCGTGGGTGGGTCGAGCGCGGTGATGTATACGTCGTCGCCGTCGGGTGCGATCTGACCGAGATAGCTGCCGGCGAGGGAGGTGTAGTAGACGGCGCCGCGCGGCGTGGCGGTGATGCCATACGGGCCGCGACCGCGCGGGGCCGGCCAGACGCGGACCTCCTGCGTAGCTGGGTCGAGGCGACCGACAACGCCGTTCTGACCGGTGAACCAGAGGATGCCGTTGGTATCGAACGCCGCGGTGTTGAGGGCGGCCTGGGCGCCCTCTGGTGGGAGCGGGAAGGTTTGGACCGCGTGCGTTGTGGCGTCGACGCGAACGATCGCGTTGAGGCCGCCGTCGGTGACCCAGGCGGCGCCGTCGGGACCGACGACGACACCGTGGGGAGCCGAGCCGGCGCCGAGGAGGACGCGCTCAGTTTTACCGGTCGTGGGATCGAGGAGGCCGAGAACTCCGGCGCGTTGGCCGGTGTACCAGACCCCGGTGGCGTCAGCGGCGGGAGCGACGTCGTGGGGACCGTCGCCAGCGGGGACCGGGAACGTCTGAAGGGTCAGGCAGACCGCGGCCGGGGTTGCCGCCAGCGGCGACTGCGCCATGGAGCGAGCGGGCGCAAAAGTCAAGGGGATGAGGTGAGCGACCAGGAGGAACGTAAGGAGGCGGTACCGCATCCGATCGATCCCTTTCTCCCCGCGGTGTGGGGCAGCGGAGTGTACACGGGCGTCGCGCGTCGTGATCACGAACAACCTGGTGGGAATCGTGGTTACTGCGCCTAGCCGTCAATCTCGACCGGACAGGGTTGGACCAGGTAGGCACAAACGTGGCCCCCGGCGAGACGATGAGCGATCCGGGTGACCTCGGCTTCGGGGAGGGTTTCCTGGAGAAAGGCCAACTCGCTGGAGCAGGCGTGACGGTACTTGAGGGCGACGCCGAGGACGGCGCAGTTGTGCTCGGTGATGACGAAGGCGCCGTCGTCGCGGCGCACGAAGTCGGCGAGGTAGCCGTCTTCGTCGAGAATCTCGGCGACGACGCGGACCTTGTCCGGGAAGGGCAGCCCCGCCGTCCGCTGACGGGCGCGTTCAAGGCGGCGGGCGGCGCGGCGGTCGAAGATGCGGGCGAGGAGCGCGGGGTCTTCGTCCTCGACGTATTCGAGGAGCTCGTTGGTGAGATCGACATAATTCCGAGGAAAGAGGGAGTCGCCGGCGGGCGTCAGGGCATAGACGTGCTTCGGTCGGCCTGGGCCGAGGCGCTCGCGGCGGTGGGTGAGGAGGCCATCGTGCTCCAGCGCGGTCAGGTGCTGATGGGCGCCGCTGCGGGTCATGCCGACGTGGAGCGCGATACCGTCTGTCTCCGCCTCGCCGTGCCGTTTGACGTGCTCGAGAATATGGCGACGGCTCTCGGGGAGGGTGGCGAGGGCCGGCGTGGCCATGGCGGTCATCGGGTCTCCTTGACGCCAACCGGCGCTGTCGCTCGGCAAAGTATAGAGGCTCACCCTCGTTAACCGAGAAAAAACAGAAATCACTTGCTTTATGGAGATGGCGGGTGTACCGTGGAGATCTGTTCCGACGCCGGGCGGGTGGGTGCGGCAGCGACCGCTCACCGGTCGGTGGTTGGATACCGCGAGGCGCCGTCGTCAGCCACGAGAGCGACGGCGCCGTGAAACACGGGCAGAGCGCGACGACGCGCGAGGAGCCGCCATGGACGAGCAGATCCGCCGGGCGCTCGGGCGTGACCGGACTATCGACATCACCACGACCGGTCGCACAACCGGCCGCCCTCGTCGGATAGAGACTTGGTTTTATCGCGTCGACGGTCAGATCTACCTCACCGGCTCGCCCGGCAAGCGCGATTGGTACGCCAATCTGCTGGTCGATCCTCGCTTTACCTTTCACCTCAAGGAGAGCGCGACAGCGGACCTGCCGGCACGGGCGGCACCGGTGACTGACCCCGAGGCGCGGCGCACGATTTTCGCGGCCATTCTGCGCGACCTCGGTCAGGGCAATGATCTGGCCGCGTGGTTGCGCGGGAGCCCCCTGATGGCGGTCGACATCGGCGACGGCGAGGCGGCGTCGCGGGCTGACGGTGACCGGCCGTAATCGCCCACCATGGCCGAGAGACGTCCACCGCCAGTGAAGGCCGCCGCGTCGTCCTCCCTTGAGACCTCTGGCGGATCGTCACGGAGGACGGAAAGCCGAGCCCGTGGGCGCCGCTGATGACGGACGATCGGGTCGCAAACAGGGAGCGTGTCGGCGGCGAGCGGGGTTGGTCAGGGAGAGGGTAGCGTGATCGAGCGGAACGGCACGGGGCCGCCGGTACGAATGCTCGGGATCGGCGGCAGCACCCGCCTTGGTTCAACGAGCCTGGCGGCGCTGCGGGCGGCGCTGCGGCTGGCGGAGGAAGCGGGCGCTGAGACGGCGCTGGCGGACGTGCGCACGCTCGCGCTGCCGCTCTACGATGAGGACCGCGCCCTCGTCGACTACCCGGCGTCGCTCGATCGTCTGCTGGCGGAGGCGCGAGCGGCGGACGCCTACGTGCTCTGCACGCCGACCTACCTCGGGACGATCGCCGGCGCGGTCAAGAATGTCCTCGATCTGCTGAGCTTTCTGGCGAACGATGCACCGCCGTACCTCGGCGGCAGGCCGGTCGGGTTGGTGGCGGTCGGCGGCGCGAACGCGGCCCAGGCGCTGGTGGCGCTGCAGCAGGCGGCGCAATCACTCCATGGCTTGGTGGTGCCGACGGCGGTGACCGTGCCACGCTGGGCGATTGGGGCCGAGGGCGAGGGGCTCGAGGATGAGGCGATCCGGCGCCGGATGCAGCGAATGACCGGCGAGTTGATCGACGTCGGGCGCCGGCTGCGGCGGCCGGCGCTGGTTGAGGCTGAGTAGGATAGGAGGCGGAGGGGGGTTGCTTCGCTCCAGGGGGGCGAGGAGGACGGGGGCGGAGTCGGACAGGAGGAGATCATGGCGTCGACGGTGACTCCTGGTGATGTGGCGAAAGCGGGACGGCGTGCCGCCACGGATGGCCCCCTGATCCGGGTTGGACCGCGAGCGGAGCTGGGCGGCGTGACGGTTGTTTCTGGGGGGCGGCACGGGATCGCGGTCTTCGCCTCGTCCGTCTCGGACCGTGTCTACGCGGTCGATAACCGGTGTCCGCACATGGGGTTCCCGCTCCACCGGGGAAGCGTCGACGACGGCATTCTGACCTGCCACTGGCACGACGCCCGCTTCGATTTGGCGAGCGGCGGTACCTTCGACCCCTTCGCGGACGATGTCCGGACGTATCAGGTGATCATCGAGGAGGGGATCGTCTACGTCGATCCTCGAGCGGCTGATAAAGATCGGATCGAGCACGCCAAGGCGCGGTTGGGCGACGGGTTGGAGCAGGATCTGAACCTGGTCGTCGTCAAGAGCGTGCTGGCCCTGCTGGAGGCCGAGGTCGCGCCGCGGGAGATGCTGGAGATCGGGGGAAGATTCGGGGCCACCTACCGGCGGCGTGGCTGGCAGGCGGGGTTGACGATCCTGACGGCGATGGGGAATGTGCTGCCCGCGTTGGCGCCGGAGGATCGGGGGCTGGCGCTCTACCACGGACTGGTGAATGTCGCACGCGACTGCGCGGGCGAGCCGCCCCGTTTCGCGCTGGACGCGCTGCCGACGCGGGAGGTGTCGGGGGAGCGCCTGAAGGGGTGGTTCCGCCGGTTTATCGAGGTCCGCGACGCGGAAGGGGCGGAGCGGGCTCTGCTGACGGCGATCGTGACCGGGATGGCGCCGGCGGCGCTGGCGGACATGCTGGCGGCGGCCGCGACCGATCACGTCTTCCTCGACGGCGGGCACAGTCTCGATTTCATCAACAAGGCGTGCGAGCTGCTCGACCTGATCGGGTGGGACCAGGCGGCGACGATCCTGCCCAGCCTGGTCCCGGTGCTGGCGGCGAGTCGGCGGTCGGAGGAGCTCAACAGCTGGCGTCATCCGGTCGATCTGGTCGGTCTGCTGGAACCGGTCTTCGCCCGGCTACCCGAGATCGTCCGTGTCACGGAGAGCGACCCGAACTGGCGCGGCGCAGAGGGGTTGACGGCGACGTTGCTCGGCGACGACCCTGGCGAGATCGTGGCGGCGCTGACGGACCCACTGACGATGGGGGCGACACCGGCGGCCGTCGCCCGGGCGGTCAGCTACGCGGCGGCGCTGCGCGTAGCGCGGTTTCACACCAGCAACGAGTTCGGGGACTGGATCACGGTCCTCCATACCTTCAGTCACGCCAACGCGGTCCAGCGCCTGTTGCGACGGGCCCCGTCGCCGGAGCTGACGCGAGGCGTCTATCACGCGGCGATGCGACTTTACCTGGACCGCTTCCTGAACATGCCACCGGCGCGGCTGCCGGAGGAGCGGCCAGCGGAGCTGGCGTCGTTGCCGTCTGCGCCGGACGCGTTGCTGTCGCACCTCGGCGATTTGCTGGATCGCGAGCAGCAGGTGCAGGCAGCGGGGTTGACGGTCCATCGCTACCTTGAGTTGGGGCACGACCCGGCGCCGCTGATCGCCGCGCTGGGACACGGCCTGCTGCGGGAGGATGGGGAGTTTCACTCGTACCAGATGTTGGAGGCGGGGCTGGCGCTGCACGCTGAGCTGGCGGGGGAGAACCCGGCGGCAGGGCGCGTGCTGGTTGCGGTCGCCCGCTACCTGGCGGCGCACGCGCCGACGAGCCGGGCGATGTTGCAGACAGCGCGGATCGCGCGACGGTTGCAGCGGGGGGATGATCTGGCGGTCGAGCCGGAGGAGGAGTAGGGCGAGGGGGGCGGAGGGGCGGAGGGGGGTCGCTGCGCTCCCGGGGGGCGAGGAGGACGGGTGGCAGGGTGGAGCGTGGCGGGTGACGGCGGACGATGGGCGACGCGGTGAGATCGAGAAAGGATGGGGGCACGAGGGATGGCGAAGATCAGAGTTGGGGTGCAGATCGCGCCGCAGCACGCGTCGTACGCGCAGATGCGGGCGGCCTGGTTGCGGGCGGAGGAGATGGGGGTCGACGTCCTCTTGAACTGGGATCACTTCTTCCCGCTCTATGGTGATTCCGATGGCGCGCATTTCGAGTGCTGGACGATGCTGGCGGCGATGGCGGAGGTGACGGAGCGCGTGCAGATCGGGGCGCTGGTTACCTGCAACTCGTATCGCAATCCAAACCTGCTGGCCGATATGGCGCGGAGCGTCGACCACGTCTCGGGGGGCCGGGTCATCCTGGGGCTTGGCGCGGGGTGGTTCGAGCGGGACTATCAGGCATACGGCTACGACTTCAAGACGGCGGGAGAGCGTCTGCGCGATCTGGACGCCGCATTGCCGGTGATTGAGGAGCGATTAGGCGCGCTCAATCCGCCGCCGGTACGCGGCAAGATTCCCATTCTGATCGGTGGCTCCGGTGAGAAGGTGACGCTGCGGATCGTGGCCCAACACGCTGACATCTGGAATGGATTCGCCGATCCAGAGGAGGCGGGGCGCCTCAATGGCGTGCTCAACGAGTGGTGCGCCAAGGTTAAGCGCGACCCGGCGGCGATCGAGCGCTCGATCCATATCCGGGCGGAGCAGATCGAGCGGGCGGACGAGTATCTGGCAAACGGGGTCAGCTTCCTCAGCCTTGGCGGGGTCAGCGGCCCGGATTACGATCTGGGACCGCTGCGAGAGCTCCTCCAGTGGCGGGATGCCCAGCGGCGCGTGGCGGGTGACGTCCCGTAAGGATGCTCCCCTGGGAGGGGGAGTGTGAGCCCCCTCGGCGCTGGAAAGGGTGGCGCGCCAGCCGCGAGGGCGGCGGCTATGGGCTGGCCTATGATGGGCGCGGTAGGGTTGAGGGCTCACGAGCGCGGAGCCAGGAAAGGAGTAGGTGAGGGATGACACCAGTGGAGAATGCCGAGGCTGTGATTGGGGAGATGCGGCGGGTACGCCAAGTGCGGCAATACCACCCGGACGCGGTGCCGGACGACGTGCTGGCGCGGTTGCTGGAGGTGGCGCGCTGGACCGGCAGCTCCCGCAACACCCAGCCATGGCACTTCATCGTGATCACCGACAAGGAGCAGCTCCGGCAGATCAGCCAGGTCCGTCCATCGATCAACTGGGTGGCGGGCGCGCCGCTAGCGATCGCGATCGTCCTGGACGGCGGAAGCGGTGTAACCGAGGCGTTCGACGAGGGGCGGATCACGGAGCGGCTGCTGATTGCCGCCCAACTGCTCGGACTGGGCGGTGGCACCGCCTGGTTTGGCGACGCGTCGCAACAGGAGGCCGCAAAGCGCATTCTCGGGATCCCGGCGGAGCGGACGGCTCACTCGGTGGTGACGCTGGGTTCCCCCATGACCACCGCCGACCCCCGGCCCAACCCTGTCCCGCCGGGGCGCAATCCGCTGTCCGAGATCGTCAGCTACGACGCGATGGGTCAGAGCCGCTCCTCTTGAGCGAGCTGGCGGGGGTCGGAGATGCAGGTCGGGGGAGGCGAGTCAGAAGTCGGGGGAGTGGCGAGCGTACGTTCCGGCTCGCGATGGGCGGCGATGGAGCGAGACCAGTGGCAATGACGATTGGACTCTTCGAGATGGTGCTGGAGGTTGCCGATCTGGCGGTGACGGAGCGGTTCTACCGGGAGGTGATCGGACTGGAGGTCGCGGAGCGCTGGACGGACGACCGGCCGGCGGTCTGGCTGGCGCTCGGGGGGCAGGCGTTTCTTGGATTGTGGCCGCGGGAATCGGGTGGCGACAAGGCGATCCACGGCGGACGCGGCGGTGCCCACGTCCATTTCGCGCTTCGCGTGCCGCGTGGGACGCTCGACGCGACGCGGTCTCGCATTGAGGCGCTGGGCATCGCCGTCGAGGGTGGCTGGGAGTTCGGACACGGCAACCGGGCCATCTATCTCGACGACCCGGACGGAAACGTCGTCGAGCTGACCGAGCGGGCGACGCTGTGGGACGGCCGGCGGGCGACGGAAGACAGGAGTTAGGAGTCAGGAGTCAGAAGCGACGCTAAAGGGGAGGGGTAGGTGCGGCGAGTGCTAACGTCTGATCTGGCGTCGCCGCGAACAGGTCCTCTCAGGACACCGGAGGGACGTGTTGCGTCCGTTCCACGCTGCCGGTCAGCGGCAGGAGTCGCCCGGTTGAATCGCTCCAGCCTCGACCAAGGCACGCTCCGGGGACAATGCCCGGCCAGCCTCGTGCTGGGCGGCAAAGCCGTCGTCGCCGAGCGCCGCGCGACTATTCGCGAGCGTGCCGGCGTAGGCGCTGGGGTCGGCTGGCGGCATCCCTAGTCCCAGCGTCGCGTGCAGGGCATCGCGTGCCCCGCAGAGCCGCGCCGCGAGTTCCCACGCTCGTTGGGCCGCGGCGACGCCCGCCAGTCCCTCCAGGCACCATGGCAGATACAAGAGATTGCCGATCGCCTGGAATATCGGCGCCGCCTCGGCGAAGAAGGCGGCCGCGCCCTCCGGGTTGCCCTCAGCCAGCTCCACGTGCCCCAAAAACATGAGCGACATAGCTCGCGACCAACGATCGTCGTAGCGTTCCAGAATCACCAGCGTCTCTGTTAACAGCGTCCGCGCGCGCTGGTGACGCGCCTGCTGCAGCGCGATCGCGGCCAGCGCCGTGAGCGGCTGGATGGTGCCGAGCTCGTCTCCGCGCTGCCGGCGCAGGGCTAAGTTCTCCTCGTGCAGGGCCGCCGCGCGCTCGTACTGTCCGCCGAGCTGTGCCGAAACGCCGAGGATCCAGAGCGTATTGGCCGCCTGGCCGGTGTCTCCCAGCGTGCGGAACAGGGCCAGCGCCTCGGCGGCGCATGCCTCTGATCGTGCATACTCGCCGGTGTGCGCTGTTGCCCCGGCAATGGCGACGAGTGCCCCGGCGAGGCCGCGGGTGTCTCCCGCCGCGCGGAAAATAGCCAGACTCCGCTCGGCCAACGCACCGCCGCGCGCCACGTCGCCGGAAAACATCGCCGCGTATCCCAGACCGGTGAGCGCGGCCGCCGCTCCTGGCTGATCTCCCAGCGCCTCTGCCAGCACCAGCGCCTCCTCATAGCAGCGCACCGCCGCGGAGTATTCGCCGCGTTGCCGCTCGAGCAGCCCCCGCGTGTTGAGCGTGAGGACGAGGTCCGCGCGCGATCCCCGCTCTCGCGCGAAAGCGACGGCGTGGGAGCTGTGCGTCTCCGCCTCATCGTACGCGCCCTGGTCGATCGCCAAATGGGCGGCCCCGTCCAGCGCCTTCACCTGGGGGGCCACGGCCGTGCCAGCGTCGATCGGAAGGTCGAGCGCCTCACGCAGCCACCGGCGACCCTCGCTGAGGTGGCCACGCTCGGACCAGAAGCGCCAGAGTGCACCGGCCAGTCGCAGCGCCGTTTCTCCATCGCCGCGCGCCAGCGTCCAGCGCAGAGCGGCCCGCAGGTTGTCGTGCTCCCCAGGCCACCGTGTCCGGACCGCGGAGTCCCGTCTCCGCGGCCTCCGCGAGCGCCAGGTAGTAGAGGGCGTGCCGTTGGCGGAGCGACTCAGCCTCGCCGCGCTGCTCCAATTGCTCTAGCCCGTACTCGCGGAGTGTCTCCAAGATGGTCAGGCGCGGCTCAGCGGTACCCATGTGGCCGTTCTCCTGCAGTCGCAGGAGGCTCCTGTCCACCAGGTTGGCCAGCCCCACCAGCACCGTGGGATCGCCTTCCACGCCGGCGCAGATCGCCTCCGCCGCCTCGAGTGTGCAGCCGCCCGCGAACATGCACAGCCGCCGGAAGATCTGCTGCTCCCACGCGTCGAGCAGGTCGTAGCTCCAGGCGATAGCGTCGCGCATGGTCCGCTGGCGGGCCGGAAGATCGTGCGGCCCGCCGACCAGCAGGAGCAAGCGCCGCTCCAGTCGCGCCAGCAACGCCGGCGGTGGCAGAAGCTGTGCCCAGGCGGCGGCCAGCTCGACGGCGAGCGGCAGCCCATCGAGCTGGCGGCAGATCTCGGCCACGGCGGGCGCGGTCGCCGTCGTCAGTTCCAAGGATGCCCCGACGGCACGCGCACGATCCAGGAACAAAGCCACGACGGGCGCCCGCGCGAGCGCCTCGGGCGAGGCGGTCTCGTCGGGCAATTTCGAGGGGCGCCACCCGGTAGGCGCGCTCGCCGCGCACGCGCAGGGCCACCCGGCTTGTCGCGAGCGCCACCACGGCCGGACACGCTTCGAGGAGGGCGAGCACCGCCTCCCGCGCCGGGAGCACGTGCTCGAAGTTGTCGAGGAGCAGCAGGAGGTGTTTCCGGCGCAGGGCGGCTGCCAGGCGCTCCCGCAAGGAGATCGTATCGTGCTCATCGATCGCCAGACGTTGGGCGATGGTGGCGAGCACCAGCTGTGAATCGCGGAGCGGCGCCAGGTCGACGAAGACGACGCCGTCGGGGAAGTCCCCCTCCATCCGCTCGGCCGCGGCGATCGCCAGCCGTGTCTTGCCGACCCCACCTGGGCCGGTCAAGGTGAGCAACTGGAGGTTGCCACGCCGCACCAGCTCCACGATCGCGTCCACCACGCCGGCCCGCCCGAATAAGGGTGTCAGCGGCCGCGGCAGAGCGTATTGAGTGCGTGCCTCGGGCAGTGGCATGGCAGACGACGTGTGATCCGGTCGCGCGGCCCCCAGGAGGTGCGCCCGCGCCTCCGCGTCCAGGCTCAGCGCGTCGGCCAGCAGCGCCACGGTGTCGAGCCGAGGCGTGCGGGTCGGGTCACGTTCGAGCTCGCTGACGGCCTTGGCACTGACGCCCGCGCGCTCAGCCAACGCCTCCTGCGTTAGGCCCGCCGCCAGGCGCAGCCTCCTGAGCAGGACGCCGAAGCTGCTCGACCCCACCGCCGGCATGCCGCTGCTCCCGTCTGACCGCCAACACTAACGATAGACCCTTGTCTCGCCATCATAGCCTACGGGCCGTCTCGTCACCTCGCCAAGGCCCCGTTCAGGATCGCCGCTCCCCCTCGGCGATCGACTGCCATGGCATGAACCCACTGGCCCCGCTGGTTCCCGCGGACGGTTCCCCCACCAGTGTCGTGACGTGGCGCCAATGTGCACATAAACGCGACCGCGACGCACGGCGAACGAGCCTTCGCGGTAGGCACACCCGGTTCTGGAGCGGGTCTCTCCGGGCGGGATTAGCTCGTCGAATGTCCAATGAACGGGGAGAAAACGGGGGCCAATCGTCCTGTTCATGGGTTTCGGGACGGCGCAATCTGGGACGTGGGAAAGCAACGACAGCGGGCTCGGCCGCGCCGCGTCGCGGAGGCACGAGCGGGAGCGGTCGCTATGGCGCCGGATGACTTGAAGACGCGAGCTCGCCGGATCGCAGAGGAGCTCCTAACCCAGGGCGATCTCGCCGTCGCCGACGAGCTCTTCACACCAGACTGTCGCCACCGTGCGCCCCACTCGATTCCGATCGGCGTCAATGGAGTGAAGCCATGGGTCATGACGCTCCGCCGAGCCTTTCCAAACCTGCACGCCATCGTCGAGGACGAGATCACCGAGGGCAACACGGTGGTTCAGCGCCTGACGCTCAGAGGGACACAGGACGGAGAGTTCCGCGGTCTATCACCGACCGGCAGGCATGCTACCTGGGATCTGGTGGAGATTCTCAGCGCCGGCCCCGATGGAACGTTCGTGGATCACTGGTTCATCTGGGACGAGCTCGGTTTACAGCGGCAACTCGGCGCCGGGCCGGTGGCCGCTGAGGAGACCCCATGAGACCCGACGCCGCGGAGGAGACTCTATGAGACCCGACGAACCGCGCTCGCGTGACGGATACCGCTCGGACGGCGCGCTCGTCTCTGCCGGGAGCCAGCGACAGCAGAATCGCACCAGAGCTCCGCCGATCCGATTCCGCTCGCTGCAGGAGGTTCCAGACGTTCGACGGCCCATCGGAGTCAGTGTGATTAAGGAGGACGCTTCGTGAGAACCACCTCAGTGGACAACCGCCGGACCGGGGAACCGCGCCGGCGGTTCGTCAGCCGGGCCGCGATCACGGGCGCGATGATTCCGCTCGTCCTCGTCGGTCTCGTCGCCGGCGGCCGCATCAGCCAAACGGTCGCCCAGGAAGGGACGCCCCCCGCCGGCGCATCCGGTATGCCCGCCGGGGTCACGTTCGATGGACTCGCCTTTGGCTTGGCCGGCGCCCTGCCGCCCGGCCCGTTCGAGATGAACCTCTTCCGCGCCACGCTCGCGCCCGGAGCCAAAAACGTCCTCGGGCCCGACCCGTCCTATTTCCTGATTTTCATGGAATCCGGCGCCATGACCTTCCGCGTCGACGCGCCCGGATGGATCTCTCGCGCCGTCGCAGGTACTCCGGCCGCCCAGATGCCGAGCCCCGCGGCGCCAGAGGAGATCGCGGCCGGGACCGAGGTCACGCTGGGGCCGGCCGACGTCGGCCTCTTTGCCCCGAACCCGAGCGGCGGCAATGGCGAGGCTCGCAATGACGGACAGGAGCCGGCGGTGTCGCTGGTGGTGTCGGTCGGTCCCGCTGGAACCGGGCCCGAGTACGTCACCCCGGCACCGTAGCAAACGTCCCCGTCGCCTGGGATGCGCACCGAATTCGAGCCGTCGCGGCGAGCGCGCTGTGTGGCGCTCGACCGGCTGAGCAAGAAGATAGGAGAAAACCATGGATCGTCGATCGTTTTTGCAGCTTGTGGGAGGCGCGGCGGTGCTTTCCCTGACACCTCTGAAATTGGGTTACCGATTGGCCGGGGCGCAAGAGGCGAAGAAGCTCGCCGGTTTGGGTCTCCCGGAACTGACGGTGACGCTGACTGACTCCGGGTACCGTGTTTCCCCGGAAACGACGCCCGCTGGCTGGACCCTCGTCACCTTCGAGAACCAACAGAGCGTAGGCGACAACAGCGCCGATATCATGATGCTCCCGCCTGGGGAGACCGCCGAAAGCATCTTCGGCGCCATGGCAACGGATGTCGCCGGCGGTCCGGTTCCTGATTGGGCCTACAAGGCCACGATGATCGGCGCGCCGTGGGCGCCTGCCGGGACCTCTGCCCAAGCCGTCGTACACCTGACGGCGGGCGACTGGGTTGTCTTCAACGGCCCTGGACCCTACGAGCCGGTGTCGCTTACGGTGACGGAGGGAGACGGCTCACCGGCCGTGCCACCCACCTTGACCGCCGACCTCGATGTCACTATGCAGGAATACGCCTTCGTGGGGCTGGACAAGCCGGTTCCTTCTGGGCAGCAGCTCTGGAAGGTGACGAATGACGGCCAACAGCCGCACCTGATGGTTCTCAGTCACGTACCGCGGGGGACGACGCAGCAGCAGCTCCTGAAAAGCTTTTCCGCGATGATGACCGGCACGCCCACGCCGGATGCCATCGCCCCGGACAGCGTCAAAAACCTCGGCGGCTGCTCTACCCTGTCGGTTGGGCAGTCGCTCTATCTCGCGCTTGACTTCGCGGCGGGAACCTATGGCGCCGTCTGCTTCTTCCCGGACGAGCAGACCGGAGCGCCGCATGTCCTGATGGGGATGGCCCAGGTCTTCACGGTCGGATAGGAAACCTGGGTGGCGATGGCGCGGCGAGGCGAGTGGGTGGCGTCGCCGCGCACGGCCAGTTGCAACGGATGCACCGATAGGCCCGGAGTTGGCATTCGATCTCCGCGTCCGGCGCCACATCAGCAGCGGACGCCTCCCTATGGATTGGAACGACCAACGTAGGACGGGAGAGCCAGCACCGCCAGACAGCGACCGCGACACAGGGCCATGTCGGAGCCAGCGCGATGCGTGAGCGACGCCATCTTTCCCACCGGCGCCAGTCGCGGACGTCGTCTCAACGTCTCCGCGAAGATGCAGGAGTGGTGGCGTCGCAGCGATCCACCGCGACCGCCCTCCTCCCATCTGGCGACGATCGACGGCCGCCAATCCGGCTCGGCCCTCCGAGGGCGCCACCGCTGGTGGATTGATCGCCCCGGACGCACCGCGCCAGTCGTCCTCCCTCGACCGACATGACCGCTGTCTGCGTCCTCCGACCTGCGACCCCCGACCTCCGCCCTCCGACTTCTGACTCCGGTCGCTAGAACGTCACCCCGGCAGCCAGGACCACGTTGTTGTAGGGGGTGCACTCCCCGGTCCGGACGATGGCGCGGGCGCGGGTGGTCAGGCGTTTGAGCTCCTCGTGAGACAGATGGTTGAAGCGGGCGCCGGGGAAAGCGGTGCGGAGGGACGCGGGGAGGGTTTCGTCGCGCGCCAGCAACTCATCGGCGACCGTCAGCTCCTCGACCTCCAGCTCGGCGGCGATGGCGAGGACGACGTCGATGAACGGAGGCAGACCGGCGACGACCGCGAGATCGACGCAGGGAACGCCGGGCGGGACGGGGAGCCCGGCGTCGGCGACGACGAGGAGATCGGTGTGGCCCATCGCGGCGACGATCGCCGAGAGCTGCTGATTGAGGATGCCGAGTTTCTTCATGGTCGTCGGATCCCTTCTCTCGACCGGCTATTTGGCAGGTCACTTCGATGATCCGTTCGATCGCTCGCGTGGCGAGCCGTTGCCGCCCTAACTTCGCTCGGCTGGGCAATGGAGGGACGCGGGCGATTGACCGCTGCCGACCGAGATTGAGCCCGTCTCCCACCAGCGGCCATCGTTCGCGCCGGGTTGACGCGGAGCAACGCTACGACGCCTGGACCGCCGCGCCAGCATTGGCGGGAGGATCGCGCAACGGGCGGAAGAACGCCCGCAGATCCTCGGCCAGCAACGCGGGTTCCTCCATCGCGGCGAAATGCCCGCCGCGCGGCATCACCGTCCACCGCCGGACGTTGAAAAGCCGATCGGCGGACCCACGCGGCGCGGGAACGAGATCCTTCGGAAAAACGGCTATTCCAGTCGGGACGGCGCTGCGCTGAGCGGCGTCCAGGGGTGGATCGGCCGTCCCTTCGGTATAGAGATGAAACGACGAGTTAATCGTGCCGGTGGCCCAGTAGATTGTGATGTTGGTCAGCAATTCGTCCTTGGTGAAACGCGTTTCCACGTCACCGTCGCAGTCGCTCCAGGAGCAAAACTTCTCGACAATCCATGCCGCCAGGCCAACCGGCGAGTCATGCAACCCGTAGGCTAACGTCTGGGGTTTCGTCCCTTGCATCAAGGCATACGCGCCTTCCCGCATCCGCCACGCCTGGGCCGCGTCGAGATACGCCCGCTCCGCGTCCGTCAGCTTCTCCGGCGGCGTGGCGAGCAGACGCCGAAACGGAACGTCGGTCAGGTGGATACCGACGAGGGACGCAGCGTGATTGAGCGCGAGTCGTTCGCTGACGCCACTTCCCAAATCGCCGCCGTGGGCGGCAAAAGACTTGTAGCCAAGCTCGTCAGTCATGAGGCGCGCCCAGAGCGCGGCGATGCGCTCCCGCGTCATGCCGCGCCGATAGGCGTGGTCTGAGAAGCCGAACCCCGGTAGTGACGGCACGATTACATCGAACGAGTCCGCGGCGTTCCCGCCGTGGCTAGCCGGATCGGTGAGGAGCGGGATGATCTTCAGCATACGGACGAACGAGTCGGGCCAGCCGTGGCTGAGGACGATCGGCAGCGGCTTCGGCCCGGTGCCGCGCTCGTGGATGAAGTGGATGCCGAGGCCGTCGATGGTGGCGCGGAAGTGGGCAAACTGGTTGAGCGTCACCTCCTGGGCGCGCCAATCGAACTGGTTGCGCCAGTAGTCGACCAGGCTTCGCAGGTACTCCCGGTTGGTGCCATATTCCCACCCGGCGTCCTCGAACTCATCGGTCCAGCGCGTCCGCGCCAGCCGCTCCTGGAGGTCGTCGAGCGTTGCTTGGGGAACGGCGATCCGAAATGGTTGAGGCGCCATAGGTGCCTTTCGATCGTTTTCTCAGCTCGCGGCGAGCAGTGATCCTACCAGACGGGAAGAGGGAAGAGGGAAGACGGAAGGAGGACGGGGTAGGTGGGGTGGGAGCGCGGGGCGCGGGAATGGACATCGCCCACTGTCGGCGCCCAGGGGGCACCTGCCCGATGCGCGCGAGAGGGGGACGCGGGCCGACGGCGCGGTCAGCATGCGGAATCCGTATCGTTGGATCAGGATCTGCCCAACTTGAGCGGTGGTGGCGCCTAGACCGTGCGCCTCGATCACGCGCTGGCTGGGCGAGAATCAACCGGCGCGTGCGGAACCGATGGCGTTGCCGTACGCCTTGGTGAGGAGTGCGGCGACGGTGGCGGAGGCGGGGTCGTCGGCAACCCTGGCGGGTGGGCCGATCTGAACGAGGTGACCGGCGACGAGGATCGCGAGGCGATCGGCGAGCGCGGCGGCCTCGGCCGCGTCGTGGGTGACGAGTAGCGCCGCCGTGGACGAAACCCGTAGCTGGGCCGCGAGCTCGGGGACGCGGGTGGCGCGGGCTGGGGCGTCGAGGGCGGCAAATGGCTCGTCGAGCAGCAGCAGATCTGGTTCAACGGCGAAGGCGCGGGCAAGGCTGACGCGCTGCGCTTCGCCACCCGAGAGGGAATGTCCATGGCGGGCGTCACACGCTGGTGGCTCTCCTCCCTTGCAATACTAATACTATTAGTATAAGCTGATCGCAGACACCGTGAAGGCCGGCGGGTGCCGGTCGCGGGCCGCATGGTGCGGCAATCCAACTCACAGGAGGAAGAGACCGATGAAGACGACGAGCCACGGCGATTCCCTGGTCCAATTGACCCGCTTCCCGCACGCCTTCCCCATCAACTGCTACCTGCTGCGGGAGGACGATGGGCTGACCCTGATCGATACGACGGTTTTCGGCGGGACGAAGGCGATCCAAGCCGCCGCGCAGGCGCTCGGCGCGCCCATCCGGCGCATCGTCCTGACCCACGCCCACAACGATCACGTCGGTTCGCTCGACGCGCTGCACGCCGCCCTCCCGGAGGCCGAGGTGCTGATCTCAGCCCGCGATGCTCGATTCCTCGCGGGCGACAAGAGTCTCGACCCCGGCGAGCCCCAGGCGAAGCCACGCGGCTCGTTCAAGACCTGTACGACGCGACCGACCCGGTTGCTGGTTCCCGGAGACCGCATTGGCTCGCTCGAGGTGCTGGCCTCGCCGGGTCACACCCCCGGTCAGGTCGCCTTCCTCGACAGCCGGGATGGGACGTTGATCGTGGGCGACGCCTTCCAAACCCAAGGGGGCATCGCCGTCTCTGGCGTGGTTCGCCTCCTCTTCCCATTTGTGGCGATGGCGACGTGGCACAAACCGACCGCGCTGGCGACCGCCGAGGCGCTGCGCGAGCGACGCCCGGAGCGACTGGCGGTCGGACACGGTGCCGTGTTGGAGCAGCCGCTCGAGGCGATGGACGCCGCGATTGCCGTGGCCCGGCGAAAATTCGGGGGCGCGGCCGGTGTCGCCTAGGGCGGGGCTCGACCGGGCGGCGGTCGTCCGGGCCGCCGCCGCGCTCGCCGACGCGGAGGGTCCGGCGGCAGTCAGCCTGGCCCGGGTGGCCGACGAGTTGGGGGTGCGGACGCCGTCGCTCTACAACCACGTCGCCGGTCTTGACGGATTGCGACGTGAGCTGGCGCTGCTCGGGCTGCGTGAGTTGACCGCGGAGCTGGAAGGCGCGGTCGCCGGTACGCGCGGCGACGCGGCGCTCGTGGCGCTGGCTGATGCCTACCGGGCCTTCGCTCACCGTCGCCCTGGTCTCTACGCCGCGACGTTGCGGGCGGCGGCGGCGGGCGATGCCGAGCTGGCCGAGGTGAGCGCGAAACTGATCGAGCTGGTGCTGAGGGCGCTGACGGGGCGTGGTCTCGCGGATGACGACGCGCTGCACGCGGTGCGCGGCTTCCGCAGCGTCGTCCACGGCTTCGTCGCGTTGGAGGCGGCTGGGGGGTTCGCCTTGGCGCTGGATCGAAACGAGAGCTACCAGAGGTTGGTGCGCACCTTCATTGACGGGTTCCGACGGGCGCAGGCGGAAGATTGATGCGGCCTGCGCCGTCGTGGTCACGCCATCCGCGGCGTGCGCACCGCGACGGCACCAGCGGGATCGACGCGGTACGCTGTGCGGCGGGCGACGCGTGGCGTTGCGCGTTGACGGCGATGCAGGGCAGGAAAGGGGATTTCGTGGCGAAGGTCAGGATCGGACTCCAAATTGAACCGCAGCACGCGACGTATGCCCAGATGCGGGCGGCCTGGGTCGCGGCCGAGGAGCTCGGCGTCGACGTGCTCTTCAACTGGGACCACTTCTTTCCCCTCTCCGGTGATCCGGACGGGTTGCACTACGAATGCTGGACGATGCTGGCCGCGATGGCGGAAGTGACGGAGCGGGTCGAGATTGGGGCGCTAGTAACCTGCAACTCGTATCGCAATCCGAACCTGCTGGCGGACATGGCCCGCACAGTCGACCACATCGCCGGCGGCCGGCTGATTCTGGGGCTTGGCTCGGGTTGGTTCGAGCGGGACTACGAGGAGTACGGCTACGATTTCAAAACGGCTGGCGCGCGCCTGCGCGATCTCGACGCCGCGCTGCCGGTCATTGAGGAGCGGCTGGCCAAGCTCAACCCGCCGCCCGTCCGCGCCAAGATGCCGGTGCTGATCGGCGGCACGGGCGAGAAGGTGACGCTGCGGATCGTGGCGGAGCATGCCGACATCTGGCACGGCTTTGCGGATACACCGGAGGAGGCGGGCCGGCTCAGTGGGGTGCTCGACGACTGGTGCCAGAAGGTCGGACGTGACCCGGCGGCGATCGAGCGGTCGATTGGACTCGAATCGCCGGAGCAGATCGCCCAGGCAGACGCCTACCTCGCCAACGGGCTTACCTTCCTCAGCGTCGCGACCGGCGGTCCGGACTACGACATGGGCCAGGTCCGCGAGTTGGTGCAGTGGCGGGACGCTAAACGAGGGGAGTGACCGCGCCGCCCGCTGTCGTTCGGCGCTGAAGGGCGGCGTCCGTGCCGTTCAGCCGCCACAACCGGAGCGATGGGACTCGGTCAGGCACGAGAGCGGCGCCGTGTTGGCGCCGCTCCCTTTCTCGACGTCTTGGAATGCGGGTAGGGGCAGGCGCGGACGCTCGCAACGCCGTCCGCGCGACGCGGGTCGCGTCCGGCGCCTCTTGATCTTCCAGTGGCGCTCCGTACAATCGCGAAACGATCAGAACTGACCCGCCAGCCGCCGGGACAAGCGGTACCGCCGCTGTGGCAAAAAGGTATGGAGGTGTCATGGACGTTCCGCCCAGGATCGCGTTGGCGGCTGCCCTGAAGGCTTCGCGGCAGTCCCGGCGAACGGCCCTTCGCCGCATCGGCGGGGGGCTGGCCGGGGCGATTGGGGCCGCCAGCGTAGGCGCCGCCGCGGCCCAAGAGTGGGCAGGGACGCCTTCGCCGAGCGGCGAACGGGGCGTGCCGGCGTCGCTCGCGTTTGATTTGGAGGCGAGCCCGCCGAAGCGCTACGCGGGGGGCGAGATCCGAGAGCTGACCCGCGCCGACCTGCCCGCGCTCGACGGAATGGCGCTCTTCTCTGAACGGATCGACCCGGGTGGACTGCGGGAAGTGCACTGGCATCCGAACGCCGGCGAGTTGAACTATGTCCTCAGCGGTCAGGCCGCGATCGGCGTCTTCGACCCGGAAGGGACGGGCGAGTCGTTCGAGATCGCGCCCGGCAGCGTCACCTTTATTCCGCTTGGCTACGCCCACTACATCCGCAACACCGGTGTCGATCCCGTTCACCTCGTGCTGGCCTTCACCCACGAGGCGCCGGAAACGCTCGACCTCTCGGAGGCGCTGCCACCGATCCCGACGCAGTTTTTGGCCGAGACGATGGGCGTTTCGCCAGCGACCTTCCCCTTCCTGCCGCTCCGTGGCGACCAGCGTCTCGTCAGGCAGATCACGCCGGCCGCGGCGATGGCGGCGACACCAACAGCGGCGACAACGGTGACTCCCGCCGCACCGACCCAGCCCTTGGGGCGATTCAGTGTCGCGATCGACCGCGTCAAACCGACCACCTTCGCGGGTGGATCGGTGCGGGCGGTTGGCGTCCAGGACATCACGACGCTCGACGGGATCACTGTCTTTCCGCTGCGGTTCGACCCGCACGCGTTGCGAGAGCCGCACTGGCACACGAACGCGAACGAGTTGAACTATTGCGTCAGCGGGACGGCCCAACTCGGCATCGTCGCGCCCGATGGAAGCAGCCAGACGTTTGTCGTGCAACCCGGCGCCGCCGCCTACATCCCCGCCAACTGGTTCCACTACATCGCCAATATCGAGGATCAGCCGCTGGAGTTCCTGGTCTTCTTCGGCAACGTCAAGCCGAACCACATCGACCTGTCGCAGGCGTTCGGCTTCTTCCCACCGGAGATTCTGGCCGCCAGCTTCGGCCTCGACCCGCACTCGTTCGCCAGCCTGCCGAAGCGGGGCGACGTCTTCGTCGCCGCGGCGACGGAGGCGACGCCGTAACGCAGGCGCTTGACGCGGACGCGCGGGCATAGTTGTGACAACCGCGGACGCGTTCCCGAAAGCGCTCTCGCCGCATCCATCGCCGCTTGGAACCCACCCGATCCGCAACGGGTGGTGGTGCTCGACGGCGCGGACACGGTGTTCGAGCAGGCGCCGCCCGGCGGTAAGCTCTTCCGGGCGCGCAGTGATCGTGACGTGCTGAGAACCGCCGTCCGCAGAAGAACCTGCCACCAGGTGGGGATGCGTGTAATACCAGGAGCGCAATCGGAGAGACGATGGATCAGCCGCAAAAGGACAATCTGAATTGGGCGGTGCTCGGTGGGGTGATCGGGTTCGCGCTGGTCGGGCTATGGGCCGGACCACGGATCTTGGTCCTGGTGCCGGGAGCGCTCTATGAGGTGATCCGGGTCTACCGGGAGCGCCGGCGGGCTGGGAGGTAGGCGGGGTCATCTCAACGGGGTGAGGGGCTTTGGAGTCTCCCTCTGGCAGGCGTCCCCACGTAGGGTTCTCGTAGCCGCTGTGCTGGTGTCCCAGCCGGAACGACGTGTCTTGTCGTCGTTGCGGCAGACGCTGATGGGGTAGGTGAAATCATGCGGATCAGTCACCGTACTCCTTGAGCGTGATGGCGTTGGCCGCCTTCCGGAGGTCGGCGGTAAAAACCCCCTTCCAGGGCAGGTACGGAATGCCTCGCATGGCCTGGTTGCGCAGCCAGATTCCCCGCCGCGTCCGCGGCACGAACCCCTTGTCGGCCCCGAGCGCGATCTTCTGGCAGCGGGCGACGTAGTTCCGCATTGCGTGCTCGTAGTGGGCGAACGCCGCGTGGTAGTCGCCGCCGGCGGCCTTGAGTTCCCCAGCCAGCACGTAGGCCCCGACCACGGCTAGCCCGGTGCCCATGCCCGACAGCGGCGAGGCGCAGTAGCCGGCGTCACCGACCAGTGCGACCCGCCCAGAGGACCAACTGTCAATGTGAATCTGGCTGACCGAGTCAAAGTAGAAGTCGTCCGCTTGCTGCATGGCGTCAAGCAGGCGGGGAACCTCCCATCCCACTCCGGCGTAGGTCTCGGCGACGATCGTCTTCTGCCGCTCGATGTCGTGGCGGTCATAGGGAAGCGGCGGCGAGGCGAAGCAGAGGAAAACTTTGGCCTCGGTGTTCTGTCGCGCGCTGTAGATGCCGGCCAGCTTGCCGGGGATATTGTAGTAGAGCCCGGTGTGATCGAGGTTGAGGTGATTGGCGACCGTGAAGATCGCGACGTAGTAACCGAGGTGGCGAATGAACCGCGACTCGTCACCGAATGCCAGGGCGCGCACGTTGGAGTGCAGCCCGTCGGCACCCACCACCAGGTCGAAGACGGCAGATGCGCCACGCTCGAAGGTCACGTGGACGCCATCGCATTGCTGAGCGAGGTTGGTGATGGAGTCGTCAAAAACGTACCGGGTGGTGTCCTTGGTCGCCGCGTAGAGGATGAGGGTCAGGTCGCCGCGCAGGATCTCCACCTCCCCGCTCATGAACGCCGCGGGCAGGCTTGCCAGCCGCCGGCCCGCGTCATTGACGAACGAGACCGCGCCCATGTTGGTCTGTGCTCGCTGGACGTCCGCCAGTAGCCCCATCCGATCGAGGGCGTCGACGGAGACGCCGCGGAAGTCGATCGCGTAGCCGCCATCACGCGGAGCGGATGCCCGCTCCACGACAGTCGACTGGACGCCATAGCAGCTGAGCCAGTAGGCCAGCGCCGGTCCGGCGCCACTTGCGCCGGAGATGAGAACGGACTGATTCTCCATGTGCAATGCTCCTTGCCGCGTCAACGCGACCGCGTTGTTAGGGTCTGATTCACGGTCCCACCCGGGAAGTGATTGTACCAACGTCTAAGACATTTGTCCAACTCTCTTCGGCTGTTTTGTTGGTGCTCGTCTGAGGTACGATCAGCACCATGGGAAATCGCGAGGATCTGCTTGCTGGCGCGAAGCGGTGTCTCTACGAGAAGGGATACGCCCGGACGACCGCGCGCGACATCGCGGCGGCCTCGGGTGTCAGCTTGGCCGCCATCGGTTACCACTTCCGGTCGAAGGAGGCGCTGCTGAACGCGGCTCTGATCGAGGCGATCGGGGAGTGGGGCGACGAGCTGGAGCGGGCCCTGACCACCGACGTCGAACCCGTGGCTGGGTCGATCGAGCGCTTCGAGGCGATCTGGACGCGGGTGATCGAGTCGTTCGCCACGCACCGGACGCTGTGGGCCGCCTCGTTCGAGAGCTTCGGCGAGATCGACCGCGTGCCGGAGGTGCGGCAGGTCCTCGCGGACGCCATGCAGCAAGGACGCCTCGGCCTGGCCCAGTTGTTCCAGAATATCGACAGCGCCGACGATGAGCAGACGGCGTGGGCAGTCGGCTCGTTCTATCATGCGCTGATGACTGGCGTGTTGGCGCAGTGGCTGACCGACCCGAAGCGTGCTCCCTCAGGTCGCGACCTCACCAACGCGCTGCGGATGATCGTGGCGGATGCTCGCCCCTCTGGGGAGATCGACACGGTCGGCGGAAGTGGCTCGATGGCCGCGCCGGGCTGACGCGAAATGGCTCGCTCGGCTGCGACCGGGTCGGGGGACCGCTGGTGCACGCCACGGACGGCGGGGACGAGGAGACAGAAGGCGTTTAGGATCGATCCGTTCGGATCGACCCCGCTGGGCGGGAGGCGGCCACCCACCGGCCCCCCTCCCAGCTATCCCCCAACGCGCTCCTATTGGAGGTCCCTCGCCGGCGCTACTCGTACCGGAGCGCCTCGGCGGGGGCGATGCTGGCGGCCTGGCGGGCCGGGATCCAGGCCATCAGCAGGGCGACGGCGACGGTCGCCGTCAGGATGATCGAGATGATCCCCCAGGGGACCGTGAAGGGGGCGCCAGTCGCGCCGATGTCGGGGCTGCTGAGGAGGTTGCGAGCGAGGAAGACCCCGAGCAGGGTGCCGGAGATGACGCCGAGGACGACGACAAAGGCGGTCTCGATCAGGAAGGAGAGGGCGACGAGCGAGCGTTGGTAGCCGAGCGCCCGCAGCACGCCGATCTGCTGCCGCCGCTCGACGACGGAGCGGAAGGCGATGACGCCGATGGCCGCGACGCCGACGATCAACCCGAGGCCCATGAAGCCCTGGATCAGGTAAAGGAAGCCGCTGAAGAGACTTTGACCCTGCTTCAGCTCGTCGCGGATCGAGACCGCCTGGACGCCGTTCGGGAGCAGGGCCGCCTCGACCTCCTTGGCGATCGCGTCGGCCCGGCCGTGATCCTTGGCGGTGACGAAGTACGAGGTCGTCGCGAGCGTCGGGTAGATCGGGTCGATCGTCTGGCGGGGGGCGTAGAGACCGACCAGCGTGCTGACCTTTTGGTCGATGACGCCGATGATCGTCAGCGGCACCGGCTGCCCGTTCGGGGCGTCGACCTCAACCCCGACCGGAGCGAACGTCTTGTCGGTGACCTTCAGCCCCTCAATGGTGAAGGCGTCGGGATCGCCGTTGCCGGGGATGGCGGAGGCATCGATCACAGCCAGGTTCGGGTGCGAGCGCAGGGCTGCGACAATCGCCTTGTCGTCGGCGTAGCCTTCAGCCCGCTGCTGAAAGGCCAGCGTGCTGTGATCGAGGAACGCGCCGTCCATACCGTGGACCGGCTCCGGCTTGAAGTCGCTTTTCGGGAGGCGGAGACGAGAGGCGGGGTCGGGGGTGGTGACGGTACCGATCGCCGCGAACTCGCTCGTGTCGACCCCCTTGGCCTTCAGCGCCCCAGTGAAATCCGCGATCGGGTTCGCGCTGCCGGCGTCGGCGCGGACGTCCCAGCCGGCGTTGGCGTCGTCGCCGAGGAAGAGATTGGAGAAGTTCGAGCTCATCGTCGCGATCATCACCAGGGAGAAGACGATCAAGCTGAACATGGCGATCGTCATCCCGGTCCGGCTCTTGGCGGCGCCGGGATAGGCGATCGCCGTGCGGACGGCGGGGAGGGCGCCGCCGAAGAGGGCGCCGAGCCGGCCGACGCCGGCCAGGAGGAGATCGAGGTTGTTGACGATGACGATCGTCGCCGCCAGCACCATGAAGATGCCGGAGACGAAGAACATCTCGAAGTTGCCGTTGTACTTGCCGAAGATGCGGGTGAAGACGTCGTCCGGGAGCAGCCAGAAGACGAGGAGCGCGACGCCGACGGTCGTGAAGACGGGCCGGCTGGGGACGCCGAAGAAACGGAGAATGAGGGCCAGGCCGAAGGGCATCAGGCTGATCCCGGCGGTAAAGGCGAACTGTTGCCGGGTGTTGTAGCCGGTGAAGGTCAGCGCCGCGCCGGCGAGCAGGAGGAGGACGCCCCAAACCAGGGTGCTTAGCTTCCGCGTCGGGTTGCTGACGTCGGGGATGTCGCGGACAGCGGCGACGACGTTGAGGCGGCTGATCCGCCAGGAGGAGACGAGCACGGCCAGAAAGGTGATGACCACGCCGAGGCAGTAGGCGACGATCATACTGCGGGGCGTGACCCGGGCCTCGATCGGGAAGAAATCGCCGAAGAGGGTCCGCATCGCGAGGGCGATGCCATAGGTGGCGAGGACGCCGAGGGCGGCGCCGACGAGCCCGGCCAGAATCGCGTAACCGGCGCCTTCACTGACGAACTGCTGGACGAGCTGCCGGCGTTGGGCACCGACTGCCCGCTCCATCCCCATCTCCGAGCGGCGCTCCGCCGCCAGCATCGTGAAGATCAGGACGATCAGGAGGATGCCGGCCGCGATCGAGAAGAGACCGAGGACCAGGAAGAAGCCGGTGAAGACGGTCGCGATCTGGGTGGCCTGCTTCAACCCGTTCTGCTTGACCGGGTCGATGCCGAGCCGCTGGCTGGAGAGGGCCGGCGTGAACTTGGCGACGACGGCATCGGTCCCGCCGGCGCTCTCGCGGGGGGGGCCGGTATTGGAGATGGCGACGAAGCTGAGGACGTCCGGCTGGTGGGTCGCTTGACGGAGACGATCGAGCGGCATCACCATCCCAAGGAGGGTGGAGTTCAGCTGGCCGGTGAGGATCGAGTTCTTCGCGATCGCGGCCACCGTGAGGTCGAGCGGCGCGTTGTTGTAGGTCAGCGTCAGGGCATCGCCGACAGCGGCGTCGAGCGCGTCGGCGGTCTTCTCCGCGAGAACGACTGACCCGGGCGCGATCGCGCCGAGATCGATCGGCCGGCCGGCGAGGTCATCGAGACCGCCCGTTTGCTTGAGGCGGGCGGGGTCGGTCCCCGCCAGCCAGACCGCCGGCTCACCTTGACCCTTGGCGGGGTTCTGCACCGGCACCTGATTCATGAGGACGGCGAGGACGCCATCGACCTGAGGGTCGCCGCGGACGGCGCCGTCGACGGCCGCCAGAGCGCTGCCGGCGATGGTTGAGCCGAGGGCGCTGGCGGCGTCGCTCTCGCCGTTGCGGCCCGCGACAACAATTTCGTCAACCGGACCGAGCAGACCGTAGACCTCGCTGGTCATGGAGTGGTCGAAGGTGTCGCCGACGCCGAGCGCGGCCGCCATGATCAGGGTGCTGAGCATCAACCCGATGACGATCAGGGTCGTCTGTGCCCGCCGCCGGGGAATATTGCGGACGCCGAGCTTGAAGATCACCGGCCGGCGCCAGGCGACCCAGGCGACCGCAAGGAGACAGACCGCGAGCAAGGCGACCAGAACGATCATGATCGTCGACATCGGGATGGTGAAGAGCTCGTTCATGGCGAGGGTCCTTTCGGACGTCAGAAGGCAGAGGGTAGAGGGCGGAACGGGTGCGGTGAACCGTACCTGTTCCGCCGACCTCCGACCTCCGACCTCCGACCTCCGACCTACCGGGCAGCGACGATCCGCGTGGAGATGGTGTGGTCGGTGGCGGCGAGCGGCGCGAAGGCGTCCTCGGTGACGACCTGGCCGTCGCGCATGCGGACGATGCGATCGCATTGCTCGCCGACGCCGGGGTCGTGGGTGACGAGGACGAGGGTCAGCCCCTGCTGCTCGTTCAGCTGGCGGAGGAGGGCCATGATCTCGGTGGCAGTCGACGAATCGAGGGCGCCGGTCGGCTCGTCACCCCAGACGATGGCCGGGTCGTTGACGAGGGAGCGGGCGATCGTCACGCGCTGGCGCTGACCGCCGGAGAGCTCGGCTGGGCGGTGCTTGGCCCAGTCCACGAGGCCGACCGTGTCGAGAGCGGCGGTCGCCTTGCGTCGCGCCTCGCCGGGGCGGACCCCGGAAACGAGCAGCGGCAACTCGACGTTCTCGACAGCGTTGAGGACCGGCAGCAGGTTATAGACCTGAAAGACGAAGCCCATTCGCTTGGCGCGGTAGTCGGTCCGCTTGCGATCGCTCATCCGGGCGAGGTCCTGCCCCTCCAGCCAGATCGTGCCGTCATCGACGTTGTCGAGACCGGACAGGCAGTTGAGGAGGGTGGTCTTGCCGCAGCCGGATGGCCCCATCACGGCGACCATCTCGCCGCGGCCGACGGCGAAGTCGATGCCGCGGAGGGCCTGGACCTTGCTGGTGCCGGTGTCGTAGGTCTTGACGACGCCGGCGGCGCGGATGATCGCGTCCTGGTCGGTATTCTGGTCGTTCGTGTTGGTGGGATGTCCGTTTGCCTGGTGGCGATCGATCACGAGTCCTTCCTCCTGGTTCAAGACGAGACCGCGTTGGGGGCTACTTACCAAGACCGTCGCGAACCGGTTCCCTAGAATCTCCGAAAGTATCGCGACTGGCGATTGACAGCCTTAAGATTGTAGCATAATTCACAATCTCTTCATAATTCAGACGGGTCATTGGGCTGTTTGGCAGCAGGATCGGCCGGACTCGTCATAACGCAGTTCAAATCGGCGTCGATCACGGGTGGGGCGGTAGGCCATCATCGCCCCACATTCGGACGCAGATCGCTCCACCTGCATAAGGGGTGTTAGCGCGTTCGCTGGCGATCGCGTGGAGCCGGGCCGCCGCGTCACGGGCGATGTCTGACCACGTCAATGGCCGGGTAGCCTGCGTCTCCGCTCGGCCTTGCGGGGCCGGCTGACCAGGGCGTATCGTGCGGCGGTCTCGCGCCGCGGTTCGACGGGTAGGACGATGCTCGCCTGTCCGAATCTCGCCTCATCATCAGTCTCCGGATGAAAGGGCTATCGTGCCGCCCAAGACCGGTGTTGCCGTTGCCTCCAACGTGGTGAACCGGTCGCCCAGCCGGCGGAGGCTCGCTCCAGTTCGCCGGGACGCGGCAGAGCTGCTCGACCAGACGGGACATGACCCGGCGGAGCTTGCCGAAAATCTGCGCGATATTCGCCGCGTTAACCTTCTCGCCGGTGGGACGCGGACGATCCTGCGGGCCCTGCCGGCGCTGCTCGATCCCGTGCCGCGCGATCGGGACGCGACGATCCTCGACCTGGCCACCGGTTCCGGCGACATCCCGCGGGCCGTAGTCCGCTGGGCGCGCCGGCAAAGACGCCCCGTCCGCATCGTGGCCAGCGATCTGTCCGAGGAGATCCTGGTTGCGGCGGCGAGCCATCTCGGCCGTTTGCCAGAGGTGACGCTGGCGCGGTATGACGCGCGAGCCGTGCCGCTGCCGGACGATAGCTTCGACGTCGTCCTCTGCTCGCTGGCGTTGCACCACTTCTCGCCGGAGGATGCCGTCTCGGTGCTCCGGGAGATGGACCGGCTCGGTCGCTACGGGTTCATCCTGAACGATATCCGGCGCGGCGCGCTGGCCTACCTGGCCGCCTGGGTCTCCTCCCGGGTTGCTACCCGCAACCGCCTGACGCGGCACGACATGCCCCTTTCCGTCCTCCGCGCCTATTCGCCAGATGAACTTAAGACGCTGCTCGCCGGCGCCGGTATCGCCGGTGCAACGGTCAGTCGTCACCCGCTCTTCCGGATGACCGCCGTGCGAGGACTGAGGACTGAGGACTGAGGACTGAGGACTGGGGATTGAGGGCGGAACGCGGTCAAGAAGGTAGGCCAGGGATGACGACGCAAGCAGCGGGATCGCGGGGCGCTCAGTCCTCAGTCCTCAGTCCTCAGTCCTTCGACTTTGAGGCGATCGTCGTCGGCGGCGGGCCGGGGGGAAGCACGACGGCGGCGTTGCTGGCGGAGGCCGGGCATCGGGTGATGCTCCTCGATAAGGCGAGCTTCCCCCGCCACAAAGCCTGCTCGGAGTACGTCAACCCGGCGGGGGTGCGGCTACTGCGGGAACTGGGAATCGAGTCGGAGCTGGAGGAGCGGGACGCGCACCGGATGGAGGCGATGCTGATCCATGCGCCGGGCGGCGGGCACTTCCTGGCGGACTTCGCCGGGGCCGAGCCGGGACGGACCGCCCTGGGGCTCTCCCGCTACCGGCTCGACCATCTGCTGCTGCAGCGGGCGGAGGCCGCCGGCGTGACGGTCTGCCAACGCGCGCACGTCCGGGATCTCCTGATCGAGGGAGGCCGGGTCGGTGGGGTCGTGGTGACGATTGACGGTCGGCGGGAGACGCTGCGGGCGCCGCTCGTCATCGGCGCCGACGGGCGGCACTCGGTGGTCTCGCGCGCATTGCGTCTCGATGCGCCGGTGCGCTGGCCCCGCCGGACGGGGTTGGTTGCCCATTACCGGGGGGTCACCGGGCTCGACCGGTGGGGGGAAATGCACGTCGCTCGCCACGGCTATGCCGGACTGGCCCTCTTGGAGGACGGGCTGACCAACGTCGCGTTCGTCGCCGATGCGGTGGCGGTGACGGGGCGGGAGGGGACGCTGGAGCACTTCTTCGCGGACGGCCTGGCGCGGATACCGGAGGTGGCCTCCAAGCTGGCTGGCGCCGAGCGCGTCGGCGAGATCCGCGGCGTCGGACCGATGGCGCGACGGGCGCGGCAAACCGCTGGCGACGGCTTCCTCCTGGTCGGGGATGCCGCCAGCTTCCTCGATCCGTTCACTGGTGAAGGGATCTACGAGGCGCTGCGGGCGGCGCGGCTGGCGGCCCCGGTCGCCAGCGCCGCCCTCCGCGCCGGTGATACCTCGGCCACGGCCCTCGCGCCGTACCGGGCCGCACGCCGCCGGGCCTTCACGGCCAAGCGCCAGGTCTGCTGGCTCATCCAGGCCTTCATTCACACCCCAACCCTGATGGACTATGCCGCCGAGCGCCTCGACCGCCGCCCAGCGACCGCCCAGACGCTGACCGGCGTGCTTGGCGACTTCCGCCCCGCCCACCAGGCGCTGTCGCCGCTCTTTCTCGCGCGGCTGCTGCGGCCGTGACGGAGGACGGAGGACGGAGGTCGGAGGTCGGAGGAGAGGGGTCAGGGGGCCCTCTCCAGGACAGTTTCGTTTTAGACCGTTGGAGGCGGGTTTGGAGGCCGCTCAACTGCCCACAAGCCGCAACAGAACGTCCGATTTTGGCGCGGCGCGAAGCACTGCGGCCGCTTCTCGTCGCCGGCAGCTCACCTGCAATCATCGAACGAAGGCCAAAACTCAAACTGTCCGGGAGAGAGGGTCAGGGGGACAGAAGCGGTGGCGATTCAGACGTTTCGTGATCTGGTCGCATGGCAGCGCGGGATGGACCTTGTGGCGACCGTCTACCAGGTGTCAAATGGGTGGCCCGCGGAAGAGATGTTTGGACTCACGTCGCAGGTCCGGCGAGCCGCCGTCTCCATTGTCGCCAATATCGCGGAGGGACAAGGTCGGAGTGGTCCACGTGAGTTTCTCCACCACCTCTCGATCGCGGACGGTTCGCTGTCAGAGGTCGAAGCGCTCATGTTGGTGGCGGCGCGGCTGGGCTACGCCGCCGAGCAGACGGTGGATCAGGTGGTCGAACTGATTGTCAGTGTTCGGCGCCCACTTCGGGGTCTGATCCAACGCCTTCATTAGCCCCGGTCCCCCAACCCCCGACCCCCGACCTCCGACCTCCGACCTCCGACCTCGAAGGGAGCATCGATGCACACCGAGAACGCCGTCACCATGCGCGGAGAGATGGACCGCATCGTGCGCCTAGCGGCCGAGGTGGAGCGGTGGCCGGAGATTTTGCCGCACTACCGGTGGGTGACGTTGCTGGAGGGAGGCGGGGATCGGAAGGTCGTCGAGATGGCGGCACGGCGGGAGCGCATCCCGGTCAAGTGGCGGGCGGTTCAGGAGATTCATCGGGATGGGGCGACGCCTGTTATCAGCTACCGGCATTTCCGGGGAGTGACGCGGGGGATGGTCGTCGATTGGACGTTCGAGCCGAGGGGGGACGCTGTGCTCGTTCGCATCCGGCACGACTTCCGGCCGGCGTGGCCCTTGGGGCCGCTCGGGGGCGCGGTCGCCGACCGCGTGATCGGCCCACAGTTCGTTGCCTACATCGCCGGTCAGACGCTGGCGACGATCAAGGCGATCGTGGAGAACGAGCGGTGAAGCGGGGAGCCAGCGGCTATCAGTCATCAGGTAGCGCCCGTCTGCGATTGACTCGCCGGTCGGCTAGGCTTATGCGGAAGGGAAGCACGATGACACGGCGCATGCTCCGTGGCGGCAAAGGGATAGTGGTTCGGTGATGGCTGAGAGATCTTCGCGGCGGGTGGCGATCACGGGGATCGGACCGATCACGCCGATCGGGAACGGGGTCGACGGATTGTGGGACGGCGTCCGCCGCGGCACGTCGGCGGTCCGCCGGATCAGCCGCTTCGATCCCAGCCCGTTCTCGTCCCAGGTGGCGGCGGAGGTCGAGTTCGAACCGCTTGATTTCATGGACCCGAAGCGGGCGCACCGGCTCGACCGCTTCTCGCAGATCGGGCTGGCCTGCGCTCAGATGGCCTTGGTCGACGCGGGGCTGACGCCGCCGGCGGCGTCAGCCGCCGGGATGGGGATCTACACCGGCTCGGCGCTCGGCGGCATCGCCTTCGCCGAGGAGCAGCACGCGATCTTCGTCCGTGGTGGGATCCGGGCGATCAGTCCGTTGCTGGCGCTGTCCGTCTTCGGTGGGGCCTCGAGCTGCAACATCGCGATCGAGCTGGGGCTGACCGGACCCTCGATCGCCAACGCGAACTCGTGCGCCTCGGGGGTGATCGCCCTGGGAGAGGCGGCTCGCCTGATCCGTGACGGCCGGGCCGAGGTGATGCTGGCCGGTGGCGTCGAAGCGCCCCTCGCGCCGCTGACCTTCGGCGCCTTCGCGCTGATCCGGGTGCTGACCAGTCGCAACGACGATCCGGCCACCGCGAGCCGCCCGTTCGACGTCGATCGCGACGGCTTCGTAATCGCTGAGGGGGGTGCGCTGCTCGTGCTGGAGGAATACGGCCGGGCGGTGCGCCGCGGCGCCCACGTCTACGCCGAGCTGCTCGGCTACGCGACGACGAACGACGCCCATCACATGACGGCGCCGCGTCCCGACGGCGCCCAAGCGGCGCGGGCGATGACCGGCGCCCTCGCCGACGCCGGATTGGCCCCGGAGGCGATCGGCTACGTCAACGCCCACGGCTCGTCGACGGTGCTCAACGACGGCACCGAGTGCAAGGCGATCCGGCTGGCGCTCGGCGACCACGCCGACCGGGTGGCGGTCAGCGGGACGAAGGGGTTGCACGCCCACGCCCTGGGAGCGACCGGGGCGATCGAGACGGCGATCTGTGCCCTGGCGTTGGAGCGGGGCCACCTCCCCGGCACCGCGAACCTTCATCGCAAAGACCCCGCCTGCGACCTCGACATCATCCCCCCCGGCGGTCGCGACCAACGCGTCCCCGCGCTGCTGACCAACTCCTTCGGCTTCGGTGGAATCAATGGCAGTCTGGTGCTCGGGGCGGCGGTGTAGGACAGGCAACGCCCGAGGCCGCGATATGTGGATGACGCGACGAAAAGGAATCGATCCGGCGAGTTGACAAACCTTTCCATTGCCACCGCCGGGATCTTTCGGTGCCGGGAAACGCTCCTATCTCATGGGAATCGACGTCAGCGCGGACGACGGGAACGCTGAGCGTCTCGCGTGAATCCCCGGCGCCAGGTTTTGAGACGACCTCCCGCCGAGGCAGGTCAGGTTCGTCGGCGTCTTCGTGCAGGCGTTCAGATCGGCGCTTTCCGCATGCGCCGCACCATTCCATTCGGGAAGCGGGTCACGAAGTCGAGGACGTCGACCCAATTCGGGCGAACGGCGATTCGCGCCATCTGGTCGGTCAGTTGCCCCATCTGCTCGGCTCGGGCCCGCCCCTGCTCCGGGCCGAAATAGCGCGTGAACGTGGGCAAGCACTCCTCCGCCATACCGTCGACGATCGTGACCGACGCACTCCCGCGGATCGATAGGACCTTGAACGGGGGATCAGCCGTATCGATTGTCAGCGCCACTCGCGGGTGCGCCTGAAGCGCCGCCACCTTGGGATCATCCGGCCACGACGAAAGAACGATCTCCTTGCCGGTCCAGTGAAACAGGACCGGAACGACCCGAGGCGTGCCGTCTCCTGCCGTGTAGGCGAGCCGCGCCGGAAGCGTCGCGCGCAACAACTCTTGGGCGACGGGGTGATCGAGGAGCGCCAGCTCCCCTTGCTGCGCCTCAACCAGCAGCCGCGTATCTGCTCCCACGTTCACGTTGCCACCGCGCATCGTCGTGGTGCTCATCGTTTGTTCCTCCTCAGTACTCCGACTCACGATTGACTGCTTCCCCGTCGTCGGCGGTGTCACGGTCGCAGGCTCGGCGGGATATTCGCATTCAGGCAAAAGACGTTCTCCGGGTCGTACCGATCCTTGAGCGTCGTCAGCCGTTGCAGCCGCTCGCCATAGGCCGCCTCAATCCCTTCGGCTCCCTCATCAGAGAGGAAGTTCGCGTAAACACCGGCGCTGAATGGACGGATCTGCTCCCATCCTTCGCGCACCCAGGCGATGTGGCGCTGGCTGTCGGGGGTCGGTGGTTGCCAGGCAGCGGCAATACTGATTTCGAAGCCGACTTCGCGCTTCCCCACCGCTGTCGCGTCGGGGGCGGTCCGGCTCACCGCGCCACCGACGGACCAGATGCCAACTTGCGAGAAGGGCGACGTGATGGACTCGACACGCCCGACAATCACGTCGATGACCGCATCGGCCAGCACGGGGATGCGATGCGACTTCCAGTAGTAGTGCCTCCCATGGGGCGCGCTCGCATCAAGCATGGATTGGAGAGCGACGTACGGCGTCAGGCGCACCAGCTCAGCGCTCGGCGCGCCGAGCGCACGCAATGGCGCGGTGACCCGCTCCCCCTCTGCTGGGTCGCCGGTCCAGACCAGCACGAGTGCCAGAACGGGCTTGCCATAGAGCTCCGTCGGCAGGATCGGTAGCGGCGGGGCCAGAAACGTCGCCAGGGTGATGCCCAGATCATCCGGCGCGTCGGGAATGAAGTCGCGGACAAACCGCAGGACCTCCGGAGCCTGGTCCAGCGTCCAGAAGATCGGCCCGCCGAGCACGAGTGGTCCCACCGGGTGGATCTGGTACTCGAAGGTCGTGCCAATCCCGAAGTTGCCGCCGCCGCCACGCACCCCCCAAAAGAGATCCGGGTCGGTCTCGGCGTCGACGTGCATCCGCTCGGCGTCCGCCGTCACCAGGTCCACGGAGAGCAGGTTGTCAACCGTCAGACCCAGCTTGCGCATCAGATGCCCGAGACCGCCACCGAGCGTCAGCCCCGCGATCCCAGTGTGGCTGATTTGCCCGCCCGTCGTGGCGAGCCCGAACCGCTGGGTGGCGCGGTCGAGCTCTCCCCACAGCACCCCGCTTGACGCGCGCGCGGTGCGCGCTACCGGGTCCACACGAATTGCCTTCATGAGCGAGAGATCGATCATGAGCCCACCATCACAGACGGCGTGGCCGGCGACGGCGTGCCCGCCGCCCCGCACCGAAATCAGCATGTCACGCTCCCGGGCGAAGCGAACAGCGGCGACCACGTCATCCGCGCCCGCGCAGCGAGCGATGAGGGCCGGATAGCGGTCGATCACGCCGTTCCAGATGCGCCGGGCCTCGTCGTAGCCTTCCTCGTCCGGGCGTAACAACGCACCCCGGAACTGACCGCGCAACTCATCGGTTGCCGTTGAGCCAGCGGTGGCCGTCGGTGTGAAAATCATCGAGCGTCTCCTGAGCATGTCCGCCGACCCAGGTGGCACAGCGTCTCGCAAGCGGAAATCACCAACAGCATGACGAGGAAGCGTTCCGCGAGCGTTCCTCCAGATCGATCCTGTCTCAGCGGAGTAGTGCCATGGCGTCGTTGACGTCGCGCGTGGCATGACTCGGGGGAAGGTCCTCAAGGATCGCGGCCAATGCGTCGCGCGCTTCGCGCACGACCGGTCGTGCGCCGTGTTGCCGCCGCAGCCGGAAGAGGCTCATCGCGGCTCGTAACTCGAGCGCGCGTGCCCCCTGGTCTCGCGCAACCGCCAGTGCGCGCTGCAGCTCTGTCTCGACATCGTCGTTCGCGGCGCCGAGCGCCGCGAGGAACTCGGCGCGTAGCCGGCGCGCTTCCGCTTCCCAGACAGCGGCGCCATGCCCCATCTGAAGCATCCGCGCGGCGACGGCAAGACCCGCGGCGGCATCCTGCACCGCGCCACAGGACGCGAGGAGGAGCCGGGCGATCGACGCGTGAATCCCGGGTGCATGCTCGGCGCCCCGGGTATCATCGAGTGCCCGCTGAATGCGGGTGATTCCCGCTGGGGCCCGGCCGTCGAGGATGTCGACGTAGCCAGCAATGGCCTCAGCGGCGACCAGGGTCGACCGTCCCTCGCGCTCCAGGAGGCTGGCATTCAGCGTTGACGCGTCCACGCGTATGCGTTCAACATCGCCCATCTCGAGCGACAGCAGGACAGCGAACACGAGTGCGGTCGCACGGCTAAACGGGTGCCCGATCTGGTCAGCCAGGGCGAGGGCGGCATCCCGGGCGCGCGTTGCGGCGTCGGGATGGCCAAGGAACCACAACGTGTTTCCAAGGCGACTCAGGCAGACCACCTGGGGATCCAGTCCGTATTGGAGGAGATGCGCGCGGCGGTAGTCGGGGCGGTAGCGGTCAATGGCGGTCTCGAAGTGTCCGCGGGCGGCCACGAATTGCCCTTGCCAGTACGCGGCAACTCCGAGCACGTACGCGCTCTCGACCAGGAGCACGTGATCCGCTTCGCGCTCGCCTCGCGCCTGAAGTTGCCCGCCGAACCGCTGGGCCGCGGCGAAGTCCCCTTGGGACAGGCTGGCGATCGCCAGCGACCGGAGCAGCCGCGGCGCCAGCTCGACGCCAAGGGTCGACGCGAGCCCGAGCGCGCGCCGGTGCACCTCGGCGAGACGAAGCGAGGCGAATCCTTCGGCCACCACGAGCGGCGCCGGGAGCGCGGCGAGAACGTCAATCTCACGGGACCCGCGCTCGTGCGTCTCGGGAAGGGTGCGGAGGAGGTCGAGCGCGCGACCGAGGAGCCGGGCCGCCTCGACGTTCGCATGGAGCTTCTGCGCCGCTTCCGCCGCGCTCTTGTACCAGCTGACGGCCGGCAGCACCGCGCCGCCATGCTCGTAGTGCGCCGCGATGTGGCCGCTGACCGCATCGAGATCACCCGGATCGAGCCGCTCAAGCGCGTGCGCGACGGCCAGATGATGGCGCCGACGCCGCGCCGGGCTCAATGCTCGGTACGCGACCTCGCGGATCGCGTTGTGACTGAAATCGTAGGCATCGGCCCCTTGCTCGCGGACGATCTGACGCCGCCACAGCTCGTCCAGCCCACGGACGAGCGTCTCCTCGTCGCCCTCGCTGGCCTGCGCCAGCACATCCGCCGTGAACTCCCGTCCGATCGTCGCGGCGAGGCCAACGAGGTCCCGGCTCGGCTGGGACAACTGGGCGAGGCGGGACTCGATCACCGCCTGCACCTTCGGGGTCAACCGGCGGCGCGCCGCTTGGTCGCCTGTCCACCCGGCGCGTAGCGCCTCGACCAGGAACAGTGGATTCCCCTCGGTTTCGGCGTAGAGCCGCGCGGTCTCCAACTCATTGAACGGATTGCTGGCGAACCGCTCGGCGAGCGCGGTCGTCTCCTCTTGGGTCAGCCGGTCGACGGGAATCTCCGTGAACCGCTCCAGCGCGTGCAACCCGGCTAGGAGATCGTTCAGGGGGTGCGAATCATCCACCTCCTCGCGCCGTGCCGTCGCCACCACGAGCAGACGGGCATCAGGCCCCACCCGCAGCAGGTAGTGAAGAAATTGGAGCGTCTCTCGATCAGCCCAGTGGAGGTCGTCGGCAACGAGCAGGAGCGGTCCGCCGGCCGACAGGATTGCCCCGGCGATGGCATCGAACAACCGCAAGCGTTGATCTTGCTCGGACAGTGGCCCCGCGGCGCTGTCGAGCCCTTCCGAGGAGAGCGCGGGGAGCAGGCGGGCGAGCTCCGCTAGGCGCCCCCGGTCGAGGCGCGCGATGCGGGACTTGAGGGCCTCCGAGCGCAGCCAGCTCACCACCGGCCCGTAGGCGAGCGCGCCTTCCGCCGGGTACGAGCGCGCTTCGGCTGCCAACGCCCCGCGATGAGCGCACCACTGTTGGAACTCTTCGACGAGCCGTGTCTTGCCAATGCCGGACTCGCCGGTCAGGAGAACGAGCTGAGCCCGGCCGGCCTCGGCCAGGTTCCACAGCGCGGTCAGGCGCGTCCACTCTGACGCGCGCCCGACGAGCTGGGGACCACCGAGGCGAAGGGCCGGGTCCTCCATGGCCGCCGGAGCAGCATACGGCGGGAGCAGCGTCTGGTAGGTCGCGCGCGTTGCCGCCGATGGCTCAACCCCCAATTCGCGCTCCAAGGACGCCACGCAGGCGTGGTACACACGAAGCGCTCGTGCCCGCTCCCCACGGGCATCGTGCAGCCGCATCAGGAGCCGGTAGGTCTCCTCGTGGAGGGGATCGTGCCGCAGCAGCCGCTCGGCATACGCGATCGCCGGAACGTGGTCGTGGCGGGCTTCGAGCAGCGCCGTCAGACGCTCCAGGCCGACGAGGTAGTCCTGCCGGAGTCGCTCGCGCTCCCCGAGGAGCCACTCGTCGTAGCATCCCTCGAGAAGGTCGCCCCGATAAAGCTCGACGGCATCCCGCAAGGCGTCGGGGCCGTCATCACCGGTGTCCCTCTCCGCTCGCGTGATCGACTCGGTGAACGCGGCGGCGTCGAGCCAGGAGGGCGCGTCAGCGCGCCACTGGATCGTACGCTGTGTCACGGAGAGGAACCGATCGGAATCCGGAAGGGCGTGCCGGAGGGTGTGGAGCACGTGCCGAAGATTCGTCCGCGCTTGCGAGTCCGTGGAGTCGGGCCAGAGCAGAAACGCCAGGTGTGGCCGCGGCTGAGGAGCATCGCGATGGAGGAGGAGGTAGGTGAGGAGCGATTCGGCGCGCGCGGACTCCAGCGGCGGCAGCGACGCCTCGCCCAAGCGGAGGTCGAGCTTACCGAGGAGCCGGATGCGGAGCGGTGGTGGCTCCATAAGGGTGCTCCGTTCCCTGGGCTGACCGCGCCTCGCGCCCCGGATGCGCTCCACTAGGTCTGGAGCGATCGAGGAACGACGGAGTGCGGCGGCTGCCGCGGCCCGATCGAACGGTCATCACCGCTCCAGCGATGCGGCCAGGTACCGGCCATTATCTCCGGCTCGAGCGTAAGCTTCCATGACCTGACGTTCACGTCGAGGGCGCAGGCGACATCGTCACCAATCTAGTGGCGCATCACGGATAATTCGCGCCTCCAGCGTGGCAGTGGTAGGGGCGACGCCTGCGTCGCCCGGCACCGGCGGCGGTGCTGGAGGTACGGGCGATCCACCTGGCGGAACAGCGTTGAAGATCCACTAGAGCCCTGCGCGCGGGTGCGCCAAGGCGTTGAGCCGCACCGGCCAACCCTTTCACACATGGGCCAGGGTAGTGAAGAAGGGGGCTTCGCCCGCTGCCTGTAGCGCGACGGGGCGAGGCGGCCTCCCGTCCGTGGTAGCATCCGCGAGATTCAGCGGCGGGGCACTCCCGGATGGACGGGTCTCTCCCTCGCCATCTCACAGAGGAGGCGTGGTGCAATGACGCACGACCCACGACTGGATGGCTTTCTCGACGATCTGCTTCGCGGCCGCCTGAGCCGGCGAGAGGTCTTCCGGCGCGCCGCCGCGCTGGGGATCGCGGCACCCGCGCTCGCCTCGGTGGTGACCCTCAGTCCCGCCCTAACACGGGCTGTGGGCGCCCAGGACAAGGGCAAGCTCAAGCTGGCGTCCAACCAGAGCGACCCCGTGCCACGCAAGCGTGTGGAGCAGCTGGTCGCTGACTTTCAAACGAGCAGCGGAGTCCAGGTCGAGCTCAACACCAGCGATCATGAAGCGTTCAAGCAGCAGATCCGCCAGTTCCTGGCCTCCGGCGACCCGCCTGACGTCTTGACCTGGTTCGCTGGCAACCGGATGCGCTTCTTCGTCGATAAGAAACTCGTGCTGCCGATCACCGACGTCTTCGAGAAGCAGGGCTGGGGAACCGCCTACCCGGAAGGGATCCTCGCCGTCTCGAAGGGGTCAGACGGTCAGTACTACTTCGCGCCGACCCAGTACTACTGGTGGGCGATCTACTACCGGCCGAGCTTGTTCCAAAAGGCGGGGATCGAGGCGCCACCGGCAACGTTCGACGAGCTGCTAGCGGCGGTCGATAAGCTGAACGAGGCGGAGATCAAGCCGTTCACGATCGGCACGCTGGCGCCGTGGCCGGCTGCCGGCTGGTTTGACTACCTGAACATGAGAACCAACGGTCCCGAGTTCCACGTCGAGCTGACCGACGGTAAGGCTGCCTACAACTCACCCGAGGTCAAGGAGACCTTCGCCAACTGGCGGAAACTCCTCGATAAGAAGGCCTTCATCGAGCAACCCGAAGCCTTGAAGTGGGAAGACGCGATCACCCCCATGTACAAGGGCCAGGCGGCGATGTACCTGATGGGCAAGTTCATCACCGACAGCTACCCCGACGACGGCGAAAAGGATCTCGACTTCTTCCGCTTCCCAAAGATCAACGACGTGAAGATCGGGGAAGACGCGCCGACCGATGGCTACTTCATGGCCGCCAAGGCGAAGAACGTCGACGCCGGGAAGCAGTTTCTCGCCTACGTCGGCTCCAAGGACGTTCAGCAAAAGCAGGCGCAATCCGCGAACGGGCCGCTGGCGATCCACAAGGACGTGCCGCTCGATATCTACCCGGCCCCGACGCAGAAGGGGATCAAGCTTCTCCAGGAGTCGGACTACATCGCCCAGTTCTACGACCGGGATACGACGCCGGAGATGGCCGAGAAGGGAATGTCTGCCTTCCAGCAATTCATGGCCAACCCGGGTGACGTCGACCAAATCCTCGATGCCCTCGATGAGGAGCGGAAGCGCATCTTCGCGGCCGATCAATAGGAACGGTCGATGGGAGGCGGGAATGGGTCGCGCGGCCCACCCCCGCCGTTCCGCCTCCGGCGGAGGAGGAGCGGTCCCGATGGCACAGATCCCCGACACCCGGCCGGCGACGGCGATCGGAGCGGCGTCGCCAGCGATTGCCCCGCGGGTGGCGACCGCGGTCGCCGGGCGAGCCGGTGAGCGACCGGTCAACTGGATACCGTACCTGTTCCTCGCGCTGCCGCTCGCCCTCTATGTGATGTGGGTCATCGGGCCGATGTGCTACTCGGTCTATATGAGCCTGACCAACTCCGACGGGTTGACGCAGCAGGACTTCATCGGTCTCGCCAACTACCGGCACCTCTTCGCGGACCCGATTTTCCGTACCGCGGTCATCAACAACGTCAAGTGGCTGCTGATCTTCATCACCGTGCCGACCGTATCTGGTCTTGGCTTGGCGCTCTTGTTGAACAACAATCTCCCTGGCGTCCGCTTCATCAAGGCCGGCATCTTTTCACCAATGGTCCTTTCCAGCGTCGTGATCGGTGTCGTCTGGAGCGCGATGTACCTGCCCCAGGATGGCATCATCAACGTCACGCTCTCCGCCCTCGGTTACAGCGGCAAGCGGATTGGCTGGCTGGCCGATCCGAAGCTGGCGATCTATGCCGTGATCGGGGCGGCGGCCTGGCGCCAGATTGGCTACGTGATGCTGATCTACCTGGCCGGGCTGAAAAACGTCGATCCCTCCCTGGTGGACGCCGCCAAGACGGACGGCGCGTCGTCGGTCCAGAGTTTCCGCGACGTGGTCTTCCCGCAACTCCAACCGGTGACGGTGATCGTCGTCGTCATCTCCGTGATCGACGCGTTGCGCGCCTTCGATCTGGTCAACGTGATGACCAACGGCGGCCCGTACAATCGGTCGAATGTCCTCGCCCAGATGATGTACACGGAAGCGTTCAACAACTACAACATGGGGTACGGTGCCGCGATCGCGGTCGTCCTGATGCTGATCACGATGGTCTTCATCTTCACCTACCTCTACCACATGGTGCGGCAAGAGTTGGAGTATTAGCGGCGGCTCGCCGGCGCCCGGGAGGGTGTGATGGCCACGACGTCTTTGACGCCGCCCGCGGCGGCCTATCGCCAGCCGACCCGCTTCCCCTGGCGGAGCCTGCTCTTTTACCTCTTCATCATCCCGTTTGTGCTGATCTGGCTGATCCCGGTCTTCACCGCTCTGCTGACCTCGGTCCGCTCGCTGGACGACCTGACGGCCCACGGCTGGTGGAGCATGCCGCGGGAGATTCATTTGGGGAACTTCCGCGAGGCCTGGCAGGAGGGCGGCCTCAGCCATTACATGCGAAACTCCTTCATCATCACCATCCCGGCCTTGCTCGGCACGCTCCTGCTCTCGTCAATGGCCGCCTTCGCCCTGGCGCGCTTCGCCTTCCGGGGCAATCTGCTGATCTATTTCACCTTTGTTGGCGGCACGCTCCTGCCGTATCAGATTTTGATGCTGCCGGTTTTCCGGCTGACCAACTCGCTCCACCTCTACGACACCCTCTGGGCGCTGATCCTGTTCCACATGGCCTTCCAGCTTGGCTTCTGCACGTTCGTCCTCCGGAACTTCATGCGGACCATCCCGAGCGAGATTTTCGACGCCGCCCGGATCGATGGCGCCAGCGAGCTTCGGATCTACGGGCAGCACGTCTTGCCGCTGACGCTGCCGAGCCTGGCGGCGCTGGCGACGCTGGAGTTCACCTGGATTTTCAATGACTACCTCTGGGCGCTGATCCTGCTTCAAAGCGATCGTCTGAAGCCGGTCACGACCGGTCTGGCAAGTCTCCGCGGTGAGTATCAGAGTGCCTGGAATATCCTCTTCGCCGGTACGCTGATTGCCGTCATCCCGACGGTGCTCCTCTTCGTCTTCCTCCAGCGCTACTTTATCCAGGGGTTGACGATGGGGTCTGGGAAGTAGGGAGAGCGTCGTGGGCAACAGGCAATGCGGGATGTCAAGCGGGTTGAGTGGTGCCGTCATGAGCCCGGGTGGCGATGGAGAGCGGCGAACGTGAGCGAAATCGTCGATGCCCGAGAGACGTTCGCGCTCGGGGTCTGCTACTACCCCGAGCACTGGCCGCGCGACCGGTGGGAGGGATATGCCCGTCAGATGCGGGAGCTGGGGCTGACCTATGTCCGGATCGCCGAGTTTGCCTGGAGCCGGATGGAGCCGCGACCGGACACCTGGACCTGGGGCTGGCTCGACGATGCGATCGCGACGCTGGCGGCCGAGGAACTGAAGGTCGTTCTCTGCACGCCGACCGCGACGCCCCCGGCCTGGCTCATCCGGGCGCACCCCGAGATTCTGCCGGTCGATGCCGAGGGGCGGGTGCGCGCCTTCGGCTCGCGCAAGCACTACGACCACGCCAGCCCCATCTACCGGGCCCACTCCCGCCGCATCACCGAGGCGATCGCCGCTCGCTACGGCGAGCATCCCGCCGTCGTCGGCTGGCAGACTGACAACGAGTTTGGCTGTCACGCTACCACCCGCTCCTACGGCCCGGCCAGCCGCGATGCGTTCCGGGAGTGGCTGGCGGAGCACTATGGCACTCTGGAAGCGCTGAACGAGGCCTGGGGGACCGTCTTTTGGAGCCAAGAGTACGGCGATTGGTCGGAGATCGACCCACCGAATCTCACCGTCGCCGAGCCGAACCCATCTCACGTCCTCGCCTATGCCCGCTTCGCCAGCGACACGGTGGCGAGCTTTCAGGAGGAGCAGGTGGCGATCTTGCGCCGCCTCTCGCCGGGGCGCTGGATCACCCACAACTTCATGGGGTTGTTCTCGGAGTTCGACCATTACCGCGCCGCCGAATGTCTCGACTTCGTCTCCTGGGACTCCTACCCCCTCGGCCAGGGGGAGCGCGCCCTCCGCACGGAGGCTGAGAAGCTGCGCTGGGCGCGCACCGGCCACCCCGACCTCATTTCGTTCAACCACGATCTCTACCGGGGACTGAAGGGCGGCCGCTGCTTCTGGGTGATGGAGCAGGGAGCGGGGCAGGTCAACTGGGCGCCCTCGAACCCCCTGCCGGCGCGCGGCGCCGTCGCCCTCTGGACGGCGCAGGCGTACGCTCACGGCGCTGACGTCGTCAGCTACTTCCGCTGGCGGGCGGCGACGGTGGCGCAGGAGCTGATGCACTCCGGACTGCTCCGCCACGATGAGACGCTCGACCGTGGCGGTGAGGAAGTGGCGGCGCTCGAAATCATCGGCCGGCCAAATGCGCCCGTTTCCAACCCGGTCGTCCTGCTCCACGATTACGAGAGCCTCTGGGTCTACGACGAACAGCCGCATAGTGTCGGGGCGAGCTACTGGCGGCAGGTCCTGCTCTTCTATGGTGCTCTGCGCGCCCTCGGCGTCGACGTCGACGTCCGCCATCCCGATCAGGATCTGAATGGCTACGGCGTGATCGTGGCGCCGGCGCTGCAACTGATGGGGCCGGAGCGGGCGCGCCGGCTGACGACGCTCGGTCAACGGGCGACTATGGTAGTGGGACCGCGGACCGCCTACCGGACCCCAAGCGGACGGGTCCATGAGGACGGCCAGCCGGGGCCGCTGCGCGAACTGCTCGGTTGCTCGCTGCGGAACTATGATGGGTTGCGGCCAGGTCTCACGGTCCATGCCGGCGACCACGTCGTCGAGACGTGGGCCGAGAGCTACAACCTCGCCGGCGGCACCGCCCTCCACACCTACCGCGACGGGCCGCTGGCCGGCGAGCCGGCGGTCGTCCGGCATGGCAACGCGATCACGGTCGGCGCCTGGAGCGAATCCCTGATCACCGACGTCTTGACTGGACTCCTCGCCGAGCGCGGAGTGGCGACGACGCCGCTACCAGACGGCGCCCGGATCGCGCGCCGGGGCGAGATCGCGACCTACGTGAACTTCAATCAGGAACCGGCTGAACTCGCGGACGGGACGATCCTCGGCCCCGTATCGTTCGAGCAGCGCCGAGCATAGCCGCCGGATCGCCGGGAGAGCTGACCAGTCGGAGCGCAATCGCCCGCCGACCTGGAAAGACGCCTCCCACGGCCGGTTGATTGATAAGTGTCCCGCCGTCACATCGGGCTGGAAATTCTCTCTCCCGCGCATCGGGAGAGGGATAGGGGTGAGGGCTTTCGGCGATAGGGGGTGAGGGCCGTTCGATTCGGTGTAAGACCGAACGCCCGCCATCCACAAGCCTGGTATGCACCCGGATTCCACACAGTGAGGGAGCGCGGCAACGCCACGCCGCCGCTGAGCCGGTTACTCCAGCGCGAAGACCATCTCGACGTCGACCGTGATTTCGCTGGTGCCAGTCTGGATTGGGACCGCCGATTTCTGCGCCGCGACGTCGCCGGCGGCCGCGTTGAAGACCTGTGGCGCCGGCGGTGGGGCGAAGCTCTCGGAGATGGAGATGACGCGGCCAAGTCGCATGCCGGAGGCCGTCGCGAGCTCGTCTGCCTTCGTCCGCGCATCGCCGACCGCCGCCTTGCGCGCCTGGCTCGATGCCGCCGTCGGGTCCTCGACGAAAAAGGAAATGCCGTAGACGTTGTTGGCGCCCGCCGCGACCAGAGAGTCGAGAATATCGCCGACCTTGTCGAGATCGCGCAACGTCAGGTTGACCTGGTTCGAGACTTGGTAGCCGGTGATCTTGCCGGGATTCCCGTCCCGGTCGTAGTCACGGATCACGTTGACGCTGTAGTTTGCGGTCTGGATATCCTTCTCGACGACCCCCGCCGTCTTGGCCGCGGCGAGGATCGCCGTCGCCTGAGTCGTGGCCTCGGCTTGGGCCGCGTCGAGGGTCTGCCGGGTGACGTCGACTCCGACTGTCACGGTCGCGGTATCGGGCGGAATCGTCACCGCGCCGTGACCACTGACGGTGACGGTGCTGATGCCAGCTGAGGCCAATGGCGTCGCGGCGCTGGTGTCCTGAGCGGCCGCCCCGCCTATGCCGGAGCAGGCGCCAAGAACGATGGCGGCGAGCAGAGTCAGGGCGACGCCAAGCCCAAACGTCCGTGATCGAGGTGCCTCACGCTTGGTGTCCATCTCTTCCTCCTCTATTCATCGCTCCTCGCGACGGCGACCGGCGCTGGGAGGCCACGTCGATCTCGTCCGTGACCTATTCGCGGGTCAATCGTGACCGGCGGCCGTAGGCGGGGAGCTAAGGGGTTGACGCGCTGTCGATGAAGTCGCGAATGGGCGGGGCGCTGACTTGCGTGTAGACCCCGGCGAAGCCGCGACGCCCGCAGCCGAGGCCGAAACTGACGATGCCAATCTGACGATACCCATCCGGGCTTGCTACGAACAAGGGACCGCCGCTGTCCCCTTGACAGGAATCGAGCCCGACCCGTCCCGCGCAGATCATGACCGGCCGCACGATCGCGTTCGCCCCGGGTCCTTGGTTGTAGGCCTCGGCGCAGTTTTTGTCGGAGACGATGGGTGGACTGCCCGCTTCCATCCGGTCCGGATACTGGGGCGGCTTGTCACCCGTCCCGCCGCGCTGCCGCCGGACGCTCCCCCAGCCGGCGACGATCGCCCGCCGTCCGGGATGCTCGAGTGCCGCGCTACCGTCCGAGGGTTGGAGCGGGTCGATGCCGGTGATCGGTGGATCGAGCGTCAGGACCGCCGCGTCGAAGGTGTCATTCCGGTGCGGGTTATATTGGGGGTCAACCTGTACCTCGGTGACCACGCTCTCCTGCCCTTGGCCATTGTTGGTGAGCACAGTACGACCCACGATGACGTGGAGTGATACCAGTGGTGTCCCGTTTGGCGATCCAACGTCGTTCACACAATGGGCGGCGGTCAATACGTGCGTCGTGTCGATCAAGCTACCGCCGCAGAACTGCTGATCGTAGGCGTTGTTGCCGCGCCGCAAATCAAGCAAGGCCGCCATGAAGGGGTAGGTCCCGTCTGGAACGGGATCGCCGCCGACGACCTCTGGCCCGACCTTGGAACGGTCGGCTGGTGGAGTCGCCGCGTGGGCAAGGGCGGGCGCCAGGGCGATGGCGACCATCCAAGTCAGCAGCAGCAGCCGCGTCCATCGCCACCGATTCTGGTCCACGCTCACACGCCAGGCGGGCTCGCTCAACGTCTTCTCCTGCTCCGTTTACAGAAATCTTCCCGACGGGGAATGCGGATGCCGTCGGGCCACTGATCACCGGTGGCACCCCATTCTTGCCGATCATGCGACACCACGGCAACCTCTGTTCGGTGAGACGCCTGCCTTGACGCGTTGGCGAGCCCGTGGACGCCCCGATCGCCGCCTCTCGTAGGGGGACTGACGTCCGAGACGGCGTTCGTAGATGTCTCGCTTCTGGCCATTGCCGGCCCCGGCGACTTCAGCCCATACCTCCTTACGCGCGGCGCCGCAACCGCTCCACGCCGACGACGGTGACCAGCAGCCACATCAGAATCAACCCGAGCCCGACTTCCGCCAGCCGCCACCACGAGGGTACGTTTGACATGCCCCGGGTGGGGGCGGACCCCGGCGTCGCGCCTCCACCCGCGATGGAGTCCGGTCCGGGAGACGAGACCTGGCCGCTCGCTTCGCTGGCGGCGCTCGGTGGCGACGTGCCACCTACCCTTTCTGACGCGAGATCGGTCGATTTGGTTCCGCCCGCGTCCTGCTGTTGGTCCGCGACCCCCTGAACGGGAGCGGGAGCCTGCTGCCGGGCGGAGATGACCGCGGCGGATGGGACGGCGACGCCGGAGGATGGCGCGGCGGGCTCCCGGTCGCCGCGTCCGCCCAAAATGAGGTCTCCCGCGGTGACCGCGACCAGGAGAACCGCGACCGCGATCGTCGCCAGACGCAGCGCGGGAAGAGCGGGCAGCAGGCGCGTGAACCAGCCGCTCGGGCGCGGCCCCAGGCGAGCATGCTCGGGACCGAGTTGAAACGAGTGGCGCGGCGCGTACTGCGGGAGGCCGTGGAGCAGGGTGACGGTTGCGCCCAGCTCCGATAATTCGTGGCGACAATCGGCGCAGATGGCGAGGTGAGTGTCGGCCACCTGGCGCTCCGAATCGTCGAGCGCGTGGTCCAGGTAGGCGGTCAACGCGTCCACGTCGAGATGTTGGCCACCGGTACGGAGCGACCGGCCACTGCCGCCGAACCCCCCCGGCCTGTCCCCAGTTCGACGATTCTTTGGCTCAGCACCGCTGCTCATCAACTCAACTCGTCTTCTGCGTCGTCGCGCGGGGTCTCGCCACGCGGCTCTGCCGGTGCCAGTCCATGGTCGTCAACTTCATGAAAACGGCTGTAACGCGCGAAGAGTTCCCTGCTGGAGGGATCGTCGCGGAGCAGTTCCCGGAGCCGGGCGCGACCTCGGCTGAGCCTCGATTTGACCGTTCCCAAGGCGGCACCGGTGACCCCCGCGACCTCCTGGTAGTCGTACCCCTGAACATCGGCGAGGAGCACGACCAGGCGCTGATCCTCGGGCAGCGCGGCCAGCGCGCGTTCCAGATAGATCGCCAGCTCGGTACGCAGCGCATAGGCGTCGGGTGCTTCCCCCGCCTCGCCCTGGCTCGACCAGACCGGCTCGATATCGAACGGCTCGACGGCGAGCGAGGCGGATGGGCGGCGACCTCGCGCCCGGATGACGTCATAACACTGGTTGGTGGCGATTCGCAGCAGCCAGGGCCGAACCTGACCACCACGGAACGACTTGACCCCGATCCAGGCCTTGACGACGGTCTCCTGGGCGGCGTCTTCGGCGGCCGGGACATCACGCAGCAACCGGAGGCAGACGTTAAAGATCGCCCGCTCATGCCGGAGCACCAGCAGGTTGAAGGCGTCGAGATCGCCCGTTTGGGCCGCTCCGATCACCTCTTCGTCCGTCCGCCGGGTCGCGGCGGGGGCCGGCGCCATCTCCGGCTCGCCCTCGGTGGCCGCGATGGCTTGCGAAAGAATTGGAGAAGATGGTCCTCGGCCGAATATCATGAAGCGGTGAACTCTCAACGACCCGGTACCCGGATCCACCGGTCAACCGCGGGAACCGTCCTTCCCCCTGCTCTCGCCACGACCCGGAGTCCTGCCGTGGGGCAGCGCCGATCGGCCGCAGCAAGGCGCTTCATGACGCCAGGGAGACCTTCTGGAGGACGGCGGGATTGGCCACGGTGTGGGGCCGGCGACCGCGCAGCACGGCCAGCGCCTCATTCAACGTCTCACGCCGGACGATTTCAACCGATCGCTCCGAGTAATAGGCGGAGTGAGGCGTCAGGATTACGGTTGGCAAGCTATAGAGCGGCGAGTCAGCCGGCAAGGGTTCCGGGTAGACGACGTCGAGACCGGCGCCGGCCAGCGTGCCCGCCTGAAGGGCAGCGGTGACGGCGGCCAAATCGACGATCGGACCGCGAGCCGTGTTGACAAGACTCGCCGTCGGCTTCATCCGGGCTAGTTCCGGCGCCCCGATCAGTCCGCGCGTCTCCGGGGTCAGCGGGCAATGGATCGTCACGATGTCGGCCCGGGCGAGGAGGTCGTTCAGCGTGACCGGCTCCGCGCCCTCCGCTTCGATCACCGCCGATTCGACAAAGGGATCGGCGATCAGAAGATCGACTCCGAAGGGCTTCGCCCGCTCGGCAACCGCATGGCCGATCCGGCCGAAGCCGATGATGCCAAGGGTGAGCTCCCGGAGTGGCGGCACCGGGCCGCGCAAGATCGTCGCCGTCGCGGCGCCGTGACGAACCCAGGCGCCGGCGCGCAAGTCGCGATCGAGCTCGACGATCCGGCGATTGAGGGCGAGGATCAGTGACAGGGCATGATCGGCGACCTCGGCGGTGCAGTAGCCGGGATAATGGGTGACGACGATACCGTAGTCAGTCGCGGCATCGAGATCGACGTTGTCGAGACCCACGCCATAGCGGCTGACGACGCGACAGCGCGGCAGATTGGCGAGCACGCGCCGGGTGATCGCCTCGCGGGTGCTGACGAGCAAGGCGTCGGCCTCAGCGGCCGCCTCGATCAGATGATCCTCGTCGATCGCGGGAGCGCCCCGCAGATCGATGGTCAGATCGGTGACACCCGCCACCAACTCCCGTTCCATTTCCAGGCCGCTGGTTTCGTTGCCATAGCGGTCGGAGGTGATGACGACGGTGAATCTCTCGGGCATCGGACGCTCCTGATCGACGACAGCACGTGACGGACGGGTTCTCCGGAGCGGTCGTGGTACTACCAGACGCGGCGCGCCCACCGTGGCCTTTCCCGGGCTTCGTACTATCGCATACCAGGGTGGGACCTCTGTGTGGCGTCAAAGGTGGGGACCGAGCGCGAGCGATAGGTGACGGAGGTGAAGGTGGCACGAAAACAGTCCCGACGAGTCGGACGTTCACCGCGCTCCCCGCGACCATCCGCTTCCCCACGTCAACGCCCCGCAACGGACGTGGTTCCCTGAACGGTCCCAGTCTGACCGGAATCAGAAAACGTGCCCCGCGGCCCGCTTCCCTACCTGTGGTCACGCTGGTTGGCGAGCCCCGTGTTCGCTCGGCTCCTCGGGACTGTACGGACACTCTAACCGTACGTTTCCCGTTTGTCAAGAGGGTCGCGCCTTGTACTCCCGTGGCTGTCCAGGAGCTGAGGCGGGACCTCGCGACGCGTTGCCAGTCCGTTGACTGAACGTCATGCCGATTCCGCTCCCGCCACCACTGAATAGTCCTTAGCGGGAGTGAAGGCGCGGATTCTTGGCGATCGAGCGAAGGTCACGGACGTTTCTTGCGGCCTGATGCGCCATTTCCTATTCGAAGCGGCCTATTGACGGCGGTTCTCTTGACTGATAAAGTGCGGTTGATGGCGAATCGCGCCTTCGGTCGGCTTGCGCTGGTCGCTGAACCGGAACGAGCGGCGCGTCCGACACCCGTGAATCGGTTAGGCGAGCACGGGTTGCGCGGATCGTCGCGCGCTACCGTAACACCCGTTACGGGTAGGTGCCGGTCAGAACGGAGGGGAGCGTGAAGTGCTGTCATGGCCCACCTCGCGAACCGCCGCTGATACTTCCGCGGGTGGGCTCGATCGATCCCATCGGTGGGGTATCCGGCCGCGAATGGTTGCGGGTGCCCGACGCAAGAAGGATGTAGGGATCCGCCGCGCCGCAACGCGGGAAGCGCAAGGGGTTGATCCGTAGGGTTCGTGGTCGGTGTCATCATTACTCGAAGGGGAGGACGGTTATGAAACTCGTGAGACTCTCGACACTCGTGGTCATGATGCTCGCCCTGGTCGGTGGGGTCGTCCTGTTCGCGCCCGGTGTTTCGGCGAATGCCGGCGGCAATGCCAAGTGCGAGTCCGACTGCGCGCCGGCCGACGACAGCGGCGCGACGACGACGATCACCGGTGGGACCGTGTCCAACACAACGACGCTGGACATCTCCGTCGACGGTGGCGTAGCCATCGGCGATGCCTCGGGTGGCGACGACAACGTCGCGATCATCGACAC